>Ga0187847_10000063_pt1 | contig 116843 bp, 107 predicted proteins | sample June2016WEW_4_10_FD_132458 | JGI IMG/M metagenome (GOLD analysis project Ga0187847, IMG submission 132458) | Peatland microbial communities from SPRUCE experiment site at the Marcell Experimental Forest, Minnesota, USA - June2016WEW_4_10 | ecosystem: Environmental > Terrestrial > Soil >...
CCTCACCCTCTTCGTAGGCGGACAGAAATCTCCGCCGAAGGTCATCCGAATATGCCTTTGCCATCGGTTGAATGCGCGAACAATCGCCAAATACAGTATACATCTAAGAGAGAAATGCTCTAGTGATTTGTGTAATCCTGGTTCATCTGCTCTTTCCAGCTTGTCTTGCGGACAAAGAAGATAAACTCTCCAGGTTTGGGTGCGGGCCTGAGTTTGGCGGTTTCCTTCAGCTTTCCACAGCCGTTGGGAGCTACCACTCCCGAAGTCAGTATCTCAGGGATCGTATACCAGCGGTCGATTGGTTCCGCGCCTTTGATGGTTAGGGAATCGCAGTTGACGTAAAGCTCCGTGGAACTTTCATATGTCCCTTGAATGCTGAAGGCGGAAGCGCTTTCGGGCAGGGTCAACTTGTTTGTTCCGTCCTCATTCTGCGTCGTCCAATTGGCATGAACCGTTTGTTGGTGATCGATTCGAACCAGGAAACCCGAGGTCGCAATGAGCTTCCCGGTCCTGCCATCCAGCATGCGGATGGTGATGGTCTTTGTTTGTGCGGACAAGGCACCGCAGAGCGCGGCCATCAACGAGAGAAGAGTAAGTATACGGACCATTTTTCGCCTCTGGAAAACTGTCTACGAGTTTACCAGCTGGAGTAGGGTTGGCCGTCAGAGCCCTGTTCTTGCGCGCCGGAGTGGACGTCGTCGACACCAGGATCGGTCTGATCCACAGAGTGCAGTGCGTCGCCGGTGTCGGTAACCCAACTGTCCTTGGTGTGGGTGAACGGATCCAAGGGAATTTCCCTCAGATAGCCTTCCTGGACCAGGTCGTCGAGCGATTGCGGCGCTTTCTGCTTGTCCATGGTGTAGGAGTCGATGGCCGCGCGCATCACGTGCAGATCTTCTTTGAGCGCGGCTTCGCGGGCCATCCGGATGGCGGCCTCGAATTTGGGAATGGCCACCACGGCGAGCACGCCGATGATGGCCATAACGATCATCAGCTCCATCAGCGTAAAGCCCGCGTCTTTTTTGTGAATCCTGCTCACTGCACCTTCTACTGCCAGACCGTCTGGCTACCAGTCGGAATATTTTGTTCCGTCCAGGGCTGTCCCCGTGGACTTGGAATAGACATCGAAGACGCTCTGCCCGCCGTAAGAGTCCGAATTGGGATCGTCCTGCATCGAGCGCAATCCCCACTCGGCTTTGCCGGTCATGGGGTCGATCGGAATGTGGCGCAGAAACTTCACTTTCTTGGTCTGAATCTCCACACCGTTGACCAGCGTTTCCAGGTCAGGTGGATAGCCCTGGCTATCCAGCTTGACCTGGAAGGCATTCTTGTCGGCCGCGTCCTTGTAGTGGTCGATGGCGTCGCGCATCATCCACAGATCGTAGCGAAGGTAGCGCTCGTTCTGACGTTTCACCTCGAAGCGCGCAACGGGATACACGGCCGAAGCGAGAATGGAGAGAATCGCCGCGGTCACAATCAGCTCGACCAGCGTAAGCCCCCGCTCTCCTTTGCGGACGATCCGGATTGGCCGAGCTTGTTTCATTGCTATGTGCCTCATCGGCCTACTTCACCTGAACGTCAACCCGCGAGCCCTGGGCCGGCAACTGCTGCTTGGCGCTGTTGATTGCCCCCGGACGCGGGATGGAGATGGCACTTCCTCCGGCTGCCTTGGCCTGGAAAGTAAGGACGCAGACTACACCCGCTCCGCTCACCCCAGCCGCTGCCTGCGTACGCGAGGCGTTGATGAGAATCAAGCCCGGCGGATCGTCGCGGTGGGTCAGCACCACGGCTTGCCCATCCCGGCTCAGGAAGTCTCCGCTATCCACATTGATCAGGGAAAGTTTGCCCGGATCGTATGTGATCTGCAAGGGAACCGAGGCAACATCCACTCCTCCGCTCAGCACCACGGGAACCTGGAAGGTGGAACCGAGGGCTATCGGATTGGGTAGCTGAGAGAGCGCGAAATTGACTTTTGCCAGAGGTGGCCCTGAAGTTGTTGGCGGAGAGTTTCCATTCGTCTCCGCGGCCTGGCGTAGTTGTTCGAGTGCCGCCGGACCTGCTGACATGGCGCTTTGGCCGGGCACCGTGCCAAAGCTGGAGTGGTTGTTAGTTGGCTGATGGTTTGGGACTGAGCCCGGATTCGTGTTTGGATTGGAACCGGGATTCGTGCCCGGATTCGGGCCGACGCCGTCAAGATGGCGCAGCTCGATCGACGTGCCCTCGCCGGTGTCGACCGTGCGCAGGTTTACCTGCTCCAGCGATTGCGTGCGCACCACGTGCGGCACCACCAGAAAGACCAGCTCGTCATCCTGAACGGTGTGATCCTTGGAGCCGAACAGATACTTGAGGCCGGGAATCGAACTGAGTCCTGGAATGCCGTTCCAACTTACCGTATCCTGGTCGTCCTGAATGCCGCCCAGAATGCTGGCCTCGCCCTCGCGCAGACGGATCACCTGGTCCACGGTGCGCTGCGAAATGATTGGCTCGGTTACGCCGCTGATAGTCACCGAGCCGCTCTGCGCCGTGACCTCGATTTTGATCTTCAGCGTCACGTCGCGATCGAAGTGAACGGTCGGCGTCAGTTCGATATTCACGCCCACGTCCTGATACTGGAACTGTGTATTGACCAGCGAGCTGACCACCGCAGTGGCCGCGCCTGTCTGATAAGAGCCGGTGGCGATGGGAATCTTGGAACCGATCTTCATCGTCGCCTTCTGCGCGTCGGTGGCACGGATGCGCGGATTCTGCAGAATCTTGGTGTTGGTGTCGGTCAGCAGCAAATTGGCAGTGGCCGAGCCGACGGTTACCGCAAAATCGTAGGCCTTGAGGTGGCTCAGTTCGTAGAGGGTCGGGCTGGTCGAAGTGCTGGTCGTTCCGGTTGTGGTGGTGCTCGTGCTGCTGCTGTTGGGCGGTTGCAGCGCCACTCCCACGCTGCTGGGCCAGGAGATGCCCAGAGTCTTTTCAAAGTTTTTGCTAACTTCGAGGACCGCGATGTCGACCACCACCTCGGGTCGCGCCCTGTCCAGATCGTTGATCAGCTTTTCGGCCAGCAGCAACTCGTCGGGCGTACCGCGCATCACGATGGCGTTCTGGCTGGCCACGCCGTAGACCTTGGCATTGGGCAGAACGTTGCGAATGGCAGTCTGCACGTCGGTCAGGTCGTTCTGCTGCCACGCGTTCGAGAGATAAAAGGTCTGAACAGCCTGCTCGTCCAGTTCGGTGTGCTTGGTGCGCGTGTTCGCGGCCACAAAAATGGTATTGTTGGTGACCGGCCGCCAGAAGGTGTTGGAGATGGTGCCCACAATGCGCAGTCCGTCCATCAGCGAAACGTTGTTCAGGTCCACCTGAATGCGCTTGGAGGTGTACTCCGGGTCGAAGAGCACATTGACTCCGGCGGCCTTTCCGACCGCCTGGTAGACCACTTTGGCGTCTTCCTGCATATGCAGGGTGAGCGGCTCGTTTGAGACCGGCCGGAGGATGGCCGGAGATGCCATCGAGTCGAGCTCCTCCTGCTTGCCCTCCGCTTCCGGAACGCTGGTCTCGCCGGTGGGCCCTACCTCGCCGTTCTTTTTTCGCACCCTGGCGATGGCCTGCTGCGCGGCCTCATTGCTGGGGTCGATCTCGGCGGCACGCAAAAACTCGCCCAGCGCCGCTTGATCGTTGCCTGCATCTAACAGATGTTGCCCTTTGGTCACGTGGGCGGATGATGCTGTAATTCTCACGCGATAGAAGGCGGCGCGGTAGTGCAGGTCCTTGGGGTTCTTGTTGTGAGCCTTCTGGTAGTTGTCGAAGGCGGCGTCGTAGTCATCGCGCGCCTCGGCGCTTTGGCCACGCTTGAAGAAGGTGTTAGCCGACTCGGCAGAGAGCACAACGCTCGACAGGCCGAAGACGGTCAGAATGGCAAAAAGCGCGATCCAGAAGACTGTGCTGGAGGTAGCCGGAGCAACAACGCGTCGGTTCATCGAACTCTCCTATGCGTCTTTACCGGCCCGTACTTCTCATCGGGCGCTTGCGGGCCGCCTTGGCCGCCCCAGACGCGCATTTTGACGCAATTTCTACTGGCGATACTTTCCTTCCAACGCTGCCCCATTTCAACGCTGCCCCATTTTAACAAAGCCCACCTGAGATCCGGCCGAAAGTCGCTAGAATGCTAGGATTAAGATTCGAGGGTGTTTCCCTATGGCTCGCCAAACCAGCCACGTTATCGTTCAGCCTAAAACTTCCGGTCCGGAGAAGCCCGCCAAGCCCCGCGACCCGGTGGCCTCGGGCGAACGGGACGCCGCGCACAATCGTGCCGCCAGCCACAACTACTTTTTGCTGGAGAGATTTGAAGCCGGCGTGGCCCTGCGCGGAACCGAGGTCAAGTCCATCCGCGAGGGCAAGGCCAACCTTAAAGACTCCTACGGCCTCATCCAGAACGGAGAGGCGTTTTTGCTGAACGTGCATATTGGTCCCTACTCCCACGGCAATATGGCCAACCACGACTCGACGCGCACCCGCAAGTTGCTGCTGCACCGGAACGAGGTTCGCAAGCTACTGTCGAAGACGCAGATCAAGGGCCACACGCTCATCCCCACCCGGCTTTACTTCCGCAATGGGCGGGTGAAGTGCGAACTGGCCGTGGCCAAGGGCAAGCAGGACTGGGACAAGCGCGAAACCGAGCGCAGCCGTGAGGCTGACCGCGAAGCCCGCGCCGCCGTGAATGCCAGCAAACACCGCATGGGGAGGTAACGAGCCGTTCAGGAGAAACGGACCCCGAAACGCATCTCAAGCCTTCTGGGATTCCAGGTATTTTGCGAATTTCTTGCGAAGCCCCAGCTTCATGTCCGGTAGATCTTCAGATTTAAGCCCATGGGCATGGTACTGCTCGAACATTTCCGACTGAACTTCAGTCTTGCTGGGCTTTAACGGTTTCGGGTCATCAATCATGTCTTTAAGGGCGGGCACTTATGGCCTCCTTGTCTTTCCTTGTCTGTAAGCGGTGTCCAAGTTCCTTCAGTTCTGCATCTCCAGCGGGATGCAATCTGGCTTTTTCTCCTCGCATGTCCGGTTCCAGGACCTATATTCCCACGGTTGAACCATTTCTAGTGGAGTGATTTTCGGCTCAAAATTGAGCTTGTTATCGCCACTGATTTTCTTCAACCCCTTCAGAAGCAACTCCACGGACCCTTCCGGAACAAATAGCCAGGGACGCACCGGCCATTTTGATGGAAGATGGCTATCACGAACGAGGGCATCGAGAACTGTGCGCCAGTTTTCGTTCCAAGCTCGCAATCGCGTCAGTAGAGCCTGGAGCGTTGCGCTATATGTGATCTCACAAAGAAAAACCGACGAGCGCTCAAAGTCGGCAACCACGGCATCACAATACCAGTGCGAGTGAGGACCAAGGGTGTCTGGGTTATCAGCCTCAATCAGCTGAATACAGCACTCAGTGTTCACGAATAGCGAACGATCGGCCCGTAAATAATCCACAACGACACTTTCGTAGTAGTTCATTTCGTTCACCCTTTCTTGGCGAGGGATGATTCTACGCCTCCGCTGAAGCTTGGTCAGTGTCCTTTGATGACAGATGAATTGAGCAAGGAGTATCCAGAGCCGAGTCTGCATCGAAAGAATCTTCCCGACGTTCCCGCTCTCCAGTTCTCGCGCCGCCGTCAACGCCAGCAAACACCGCATGGGGCGCTGACCAGCCGTTCCCAATAAAATCCAGCTGTCCCAGTTTGAATCCAGCCGCAATAGAACGGCTCGGCTCCCTCCATTTCACAGCCGATGCAATGCTATCTTTGGCTGAGATTCTCAATCTCGGGGGCCACTATGTACAAAATAACCAAGGAAAAATTCGGCTTTCAACTCACCTTTGGAGGCACGATCAGCCTCGACGAAATGAAGCTTTGGCGCGAGGAGGCTAAGGCGATCCTCGTGGGATCTCCAAAAACCTTTGGCGTTCTGATCGATATGCGCACCCTGCGGCCGGGCGGAGTGCAGCCGGATGCCCAGGCCGTCATGGTCGAGGGCCAGGGGCTCTTCAAGACCGCCGGGATGGAGCGCAGTTGCGTCGTTCTTGAGTCGGCCTCTGTCACCATGCAATTCGAGCGGCTGGCCAAGCAGTCGGGAATCTACTCCTTTGAGCGGTACATCAACGCCGCGGCCCACCCTGACTGGCAGGCCAAAGCCCTTGGCTGGATTGAAAAGAAGATCGATCCCGGTCATTGAGTTGTGATCGCCACAGATGCAATGCAGTCAACGAGAGGTTCAGCTGCTCTTGCTTTGAAGCTCGGCAGATGCGTCGCTGGGGATTTCCGCGTCGCGATGGGATTTTTTGCTCTTGGCGTATGCATCAATGGCGCCCAACGTGGAAATTGACACCAAAACTACCCACGGGAGAGCCCAAGGCAAGCTTCGGTCCTTCGACCACATTTCGACAGCGAAAGCCGCATAAAACAAGCTAATCAAGGCTTGGTGCAATGCCTCGCTTCTGTGGTTGTTGACCGTGAAGCCTACGCTGGCCAAGAGCATCACGCTCCAACAGAAAATCTGAACTCCCGTGACTCTCACGTGAATAATCGTCCAGATCAGGTAGACAAGCAAGAAGCATAAAAGGGGCACCATAATGCGCCGGTAATATTTCCTGTACCAATTCTTCATCCGAAGCCTCACACAGTGGCTCGCGGCGCAAAACGGCTAACCGCGCAATTATTATGCTGCAAACTCAGCGAATCACTTCGACCTCAATTTCCAGGTTGAGGCTCTTCCAAACCCGGTCCGTCGTGTAGACCGTTGCCTTGCGCTGCATGGCCAGGGCCAAACATGCCCGGTCTCCCAGAGAAAGCCCGAATGGGCGCGTGATGGGCCTCAGTTCCGCCGCGATTCTTGCGTGGTCATCGGTGAAAAAGCAGACTTCGCATTGCAAGTTGGTGACCCAGGTCCACGCCTGCTGAGCCCGTACGCCACTCTCCAACATGCGGGTATGGACTTCGGCGAGATTGATCGTACTGAGCAGCGCACCCTGCAGGATGGGAATAACAATCTCCGCTCCCGGCTCGTTGAAGAACACGGCGAGAATAGCGGATGAGTCGAGCACCGCCAGGTCAGGCAACTTGATCCGCCTTGGACCAACCCGCGCGGCGTGCGGCCGCTTCGCACTCGATTTCTTCCTCTTCCCGGCGCGCTTCTTCTCGCCGTTCGGCGATCAGTTCGTCCGAAGCCAGAATCCCGGGTTTGGCGAACTGGGCGATCTCGCGCTGAATGCGTCGAATGCGAGCGCGGTAGGACTCAATGCGCAAGACGCCGTCCTCAACGTCAATAAGCAGAGACTCACCGGGCGCAAAGCCCATCTCCTCGCGAATGGCGGCGGGGATGAGAACGCGCCCATTCGGACTGAGGCGAGCTTTGGCATGAAGAGAATCTTTGACAACTACATCCATATCGGTCACCTTCTTATAATATGACACAGTCATCAGGAAATGACAATTATTCATTCTGTGTCATTCGTAATCTTTCTATGTACTCAATTCGGCGTTTGGACATTCAGGTCTGCTCATCCTGAGTTGCCACAATCCGCCCCGTGGATGAAAGAATAGAAACTATGAGGACTCAACTCTCTTTTGCTCCCCTTGCCAAAGTCGAAACCGAACTGCTGGCCGTTCTGGCCGCCGACACCCAAACCTCGAAAGCCACTGACGCCAAACCCCAGCCCGTATTGCTGACTGCCGACGCTGCCGTCCAAGCAGCCGCTGCGGCTGTGCTCGCCAGCGGCGAATTCAAAGCCGGCGCTAACGAGACGGTGCTCTTGCATGCCCCCGCTGGCCTCGCCGCCAAGCGCCTGTTGCTGGTCGGCTTGGGCAAGCAGGCCAAAATTACAGCTCACAGCGTGCGCCTGGCTACCGGAACTGCCGTGCGCTTCACCAAGCCGCGCGCCATTCGTGAGCTGGTTCTGGCTCTGCCCGAAGCTGAATCGCTTCCGGCCGTACACTCTGCCCGAGCCGCCGTCGAGGGCGCTTTTGTGGGCGACTTCGATCCCGATACGTATCGCAGCGACCGCAAGGACCAGAGCGTGGAGTCGTTCACCGTGGCCGCGCCAGCTGGAGCCGATAAAACCGCAGTCGAGGCCGCCTTCGCCGAGGGCGTCATCCTGGGCGAGAGCCAGAATTTCACGCGCTCGCTGGTCAACGAGCCGGGCAACAAACTCACGCCTACGATTCTGGGCCAACGCGCCGCGCAGATGGCTGCAGAAGTCGGCCTTGGCTGGGAGGTTCACTCCAGCGAGAAGCTGCACGAGCTGAAAATGGGCGCTTTTTGGAGCGTTGCCCAAGGCTCAGCGGAGCCGCCCGCCCTGATTGTGTTGCGCTATGAACCCCAAGGCGTCAGCGATGGCCCGGTGCTGGGCCTGGTCGGCAAGGGCATCACATTCGACTCTGGCGGCATCTCCATCAAGCCCGCCGACAACATGGAAAAGATGAAGTACGACATGGCTGGCGGCGCTGCCATGATCGGCGCGATGCGGGCCATCGCTTTGCTCAAGCCAAAGGTGCGCGTGATTGCCGTAGTCTGCGCCTCCGAGAACATGCCCGACGGCAAGGCGCAGAAACCCGGCGATGTGCAGACGGCGATGCCGTTCTCCGCCGACAAGCCAGGAAAAACCATCGAGATCATCAACACCGACGCCGAAGGCCGGCTGGTGCTGGCCGATGGGCTGACTTACGCTCGCCAACTGGGCGCAACCCACCTGATCGACGCTGCAACACTGACTGGAGCTTGTGTTGTGGCTCTCGGCCAAGTCAACGCCGGAGCCTTCTCGAACGACGATGAGATCTGGGCAAAGTTTGAAGCGGCTCTCGCGACCTCCGGCGAAAAGTTCTGGCGGTTGCCCTTGGGCGAGGAGTACGCCGAGCAGATCAAGAGCGAGATCGGCGACATCAAGAACACCGGCGGCCGTTATGGCGGTGCGAGTACGGCTGCCGAGTTTCTGAAAGTCTTTGCTGAAGACACGCCGTGGATTCATCTGGACATCGCCGGCATGGCTTGGGTGGAAGATAGCAAACCCTACATCGCCAAAGGACCGAGCGGCGTTGCGGTAAGGTCGATTCTGGAGTGGGTCAGGAGTTACTAGATCTCTGACGGTGTGAATTTGTATCAGCCCCGTGCCCCATCCATTCGCTTTTTCCTGGCGAATGGGTGGGAAAGCACAAACCTCAAGGAACGAAATCAAGCAGTCAGAGACCTGGCTGTTCTTACATCGCCTCCGGGCTTTCAATGCCCAGCCAACTTAGCGCCAGCACTAACTCACGCAACGCGACGGCTGCTGTGGCAAGCAGGAAGGTTTTGCGCGCCGGGTCTTCTTCGGTGAGGATATGGTGCTTGTGATAGAAGTTATTGAACTCCTGGGCTAACTGGAAGGCGTGCTTGGCTAAGTAAGCTGGCTCAGACGTACTAATACATTGCTCCAGCACCATTGTGCGCCGCGAAGCGCGCAACCAAAGCGCCCAGATGTCTCCAGCAGCTTCACCTGCGAGATAGTTAGTGGGATCGATGGCGGCAATCGCGACTAATACTTCCTCCGGCGTCGTTTCAGCCTTGCGAAAAATATTGCGCGCACGAACTACGGCGTATTGAATGTAAGGGCCGGTCTCGCCCTCGAAGCTCAGTGCGTCCTTAAAGTCGAAGGCGATGACCGAGTTACGCGTGAACTTGAGCATGAAGTAACGCAGCGCGCCGATGGCGATCTGCTTGGCGATGCGCTGCCGTTCAGCTTCGCCGCGGCCCGTCTGGCGCGCGTCCACCTCAGCGCGGGTGGCGGCGATGAGCTTGTCGATCAGGTCGTCGGCCTTGACGCCGAAGCCCTTGCGGCCACTGACCTCAATGTATGGCCGCGCCTGATCTTCTTCGGAGACGTCATAGCCTAACTCGACGGCGCAACGCGGCGTCAGCGCGACCATCTCATAACTGAAGTGGGTGTAGCGGTCGGCTTGGTCCGTGTACCCCATGCCGCGCAGAGCTTGAATAACATTGGCCTGTGGGTCGGACTGGCGTGCATCGATAACATTGTAGATAGCCTGCGCGCCGCCAAAGTGCGGATGTGGTTCGTCGCCCTTTTCGGCTGAGATCCAGCACTCGTGGCCGGGATAAGTGAAGAATGGCTTGTAACCGAAATCCTTTCCCAGTAGGCCAAACTTCCACAAGTGATAGGCAATATCTTTGCCCACATAAGTTACAGTGCCATTGGAGCGAACGATAACTTTTGCATCTTCGTCGGTTTCGCCTTCGAGTGCTTTTGATCCAGGGCGAGTCATCACCCAGCAGCCTGTGTTTTTTCCTTGCGTCTCTTTACGGAGCACTCCCGCCTTTTGCATTTTCACGAACGCAGCGTCCCAGAAATTCAGGTGAAGAATCTCGCTCTCGCGGGGCAGAAAATCGTATTCGATGCCGAGGCGCAGCATCGTCTCCAAGTGCCGTCGCAAGACTGCGGTTGAAATCAACTCGGCCATCTCTGCGACCTCGTTGTTGCCGGCTTCGATTTGGTGAAGAACATCTAAGCGAATCTGTTTGCGCTCGGTATGCTTTTTCAGATTTTGGTCAAAACCTTCAAATGCTTCGTACCAAACATTGACCCGCGCATAGAGATACCAGCAATAGTAGTCGAACAGATTCTCTCTGTTGGACGGGTTCACCTCGACCTCTTTGGCAAGGTATGCCATCAGCTTCTTGATGCCAGCGAGCGTATGTTGTTCCGCAGTCGAAACTCCAGGTATCCCGCTTTGCTCCAAATGAAGAAAGCCCACCACCACATCAGCCACCTGGACGCCGGTGTTGTCGATGTAATTCTGCACATCGACCTTTTGCCCGACGGCGCGCAGCAGCCGCACAAACGTGTCGCCAAGAATCGCATTGCGCAGATGCCCAACGTGCGCGGCCTTGTTGGGATTGATGCTGGTGTGCTCAACCATTACATGGAGCAGCCTTTTGGACGAGTGCTTCGGCTCTTGAAGGGCTGTTCTGCGCACGCCCGCGGCGCGGTCCAAACGCGCATTGATGTAGCCCGCTCCGGCTACATCGAAAGAAGAAAAGCCATCGAGATGGCCGAGCGCGGCGACAATCTCCTGCGCGATAATTTTGGGGGCCTTGCGCAGCTTGCGGGCCAGTTCGAATGCAATTGGTGTCGCCAGTTCGCCAAATTGCAAATCCGGCGGAGTCTCCAGCGGAATGTTCTCGACCTGAAGATCGTACTTTGTCGCTAAAACCTGGCGAAGATGGCTCTCGAACCGTTTCTGTATTTCCAGATACACGTAGATACGCCTCAAAAATCCTTGATTTTCAAGGTGATTCTAACAGAGCACCTGCGGTGCGGCAGCCGCTCGCTTTGCGCTCGCACGGGTTGTCTCGGGAGAACGCGGTCTTCACAGTTTCACAGTTCCACGGTAAATAGGGGGGAGGGGGGCACCCATAAGCAGGGAACAGGCAAGCAGAGAACAGGGAAACCCGTGTCTGTAGTCGTTGTTCATTTCACTATTGTGCGCTGACGGGGCGTTATCTTCTGCAGATGCCGTAAAATGGAGAGGAAGCGCCACTTGCGCCCCTTTGCTGATGAGGGTTGCAGTGCGCGAGTAATCCCACCTATGACGAATCCTCAATCCATTCCTGATCGTTTTTATCTGACCACGCCGATCTACTACGTGAATGCGCGGCCGCATCTGGGCCACGCCTACTCGACCATTGTGTGCGATACGATTGCGCGCAGGAAACGGGCGCTGGGCATCGACACCTGGTTTTTGACCGGCACGGACGAGCACGGGCAAAAGATCGAGCGCTCTGCTGAGCTGGCCGGACGCACGCCTGCTGAGTTTGCCACGGCGATCTCTGGCGAATTTCGCGGGCTGTGGGACCGGCTGGGGCTGAGTTACAACGACTTTATTCGCACCACGGAAGAGCGGCACGAGCGCGGGACGCAAAAGTTGTTTGCGACGATGCGCGACAACGGATTTATCTACAAAGGCTCGTACACGGGCCAGTACTGCGTGAGCGATGAGCTTTATGTGGACGGACCTCCGGGGACCGTTTGCCCCGACTGCGGGCGCGTGACGGAGACGGTGAGCGAGGAGAATTATTTCTTCAAGCTGTCGGCCTTCGAGCGCAAACTGCTGGAGTTTTATGAGGCGAATCCCGGCTTCATGGGTCCGGAGTCGACGCGGCGCGAGGTCATTTCTTTTGTCCGTGGCGGGCTGAAGGATCTGTCCGTGACCCGGACGAGTTTTTCGTGGGGGATCCCGGTTCCGGGCGACGAGAAGCACGTGATCTACGTTTGGTTCGACGCGCTGGCCAACTACATCACGGCGCTGGGCTATGGGTCGGACGCGCCCGCAGACAAGGCGCGCTTTGAGAAGTTCTGGCCGGCGGATTTGCACTTGATTGGCAAGGAGATCAGCCGCTTCCATTGCGTCTATTGGCCGGCATTTTTGATGGCCGCCGGGATTCCGCTGCCGCGTTCGGTGCGAGCCAACGGCTGGCTGCTCTTCGACCAAGGCAAGATGTCGAAGTCGCGCGGCAACATTGTGCGCGCCGAGACCGTTCAGGAGGTTTTGGGGGCCGATGCGCTGCGGTACTTTCTGCTGCGCGAGATTCCGTTTGGGCAGGATGGGAGCTTTTCTTTTGACGCGCTGGTCCAGCGCTACAACGGAGACTTGGCGAACGGCTACGGCAACCTGGTGAGCCGCGTCGTCAACATGGTGCATAAGTACTTTGGCGGCGTTGTGCCGGAGACTGGAGCGGAGACCGCTGCCGAGACTGCGTTGCGCTCGACAGCGGAGGATGCGATTGCGGCGTTTGGACCGGCTTTCGATGAGATGAACTTTTCTGAGGCGTTGAAGGCGCTGTGGATTTTGGTGGCGGAGACTGACGGCTATCTGACCGCTAATGCGCCTTGGAAAAAGCCTGCCGACCGCAGCGAGGCGGATCATGCGCTGTTGCAGGCGCGGGTGCTGGCTACGGCTGCTGAAGCGATTCGGATTATCACGGCGCTGGTCTATCCCATCTTGCCGGAGTCGGCTGCGAAGGTCTGGCAGCAGCTTGGACAGGGCGAGATCGCGGATGCGGCGAAGCAATCATTTTTGACAAACATCGCGTGGGGAGGATTGAAGGCCGGGACGCAATTTGGCGAGCCTGCGCCCCTGTTTCCTCGTGCGGAAAAGGATGCAATCGAACGTATGCAAAACATCGAAGATCAGAACAGCAAGACTGTTATTGAGGCCGCTGGCGGTGGGGCCAACAGCGGCTCCGCCGCAAAAACGCAAGCAGCGGCGCCGACAGCCGCGACTGCATCTCCTTCCGTGACTTCGACGGCTCCGGCTAATACCTCGAAGGAACGGGCCAAGGAAGATTCGCTGACGCCAACCACTGCGGTTTCGCCGGATCAAGGAGTTGCCACGGTGAAGGTGCACCGGGTTGCCGCGGATCTGACCAGCGCCAGGCTTAGCACAACACCGGTTGCTGAGCCGGCTGCTGGTTCGCCTGCTCAGAGTACTGAGGCGCAGCAGGCTATCGCACCGCAACTGATTTCGATTGACGACTTCGTCAAGGTGGACCTGCGTGTTGCGCAGATTCTCGTGGCCGAGCGCGTGCCAAAGGCCGACAAGCTGCTGCGCCTGGAGGTCGATCTTGGCTATGAGAAGCGGCAGATTCTGGCCGGTATCGCGCAGTACTACGAGCCGGAGAAGCTGATTGGGCGCAAGATCGTGATCGTGGCCAATCTAGCTCCGCGCAAGATGAGGGGGCTGGAATCGAATGGGATGTTGCTGGCTGCTTCGCTGCCGACGGACGGCGCGCCGGTGCTGGCTGGCTTCTTGGAAGATGTGCCGCTGGGTGCACGACTGAAGTAATGGCATACAACTGGTGGCTGACCCCGGCGGTCTATTCGGGCATTTCCGTTATTCTCCTTGAAGCTCGGTTGAGTCACGCCGCAAAAAAAGGCAAGAAACTGATCTATCGCGGATCGGTAGCGCTGAAGCTGTTGTTTGGTGGGGTGTCAGCCATGCTGACCGTCCTTCTTTGCCGGAAGTGGGGTGAGCCGGATTGGCCGCCGTTCGGATGCCTGGTGCTCGTGGGATTCGTGGTCTGCTTTCTTCTCGGATGGCCGAAAACCATCGTCACGGACGAGCATGGGATTGAGTGTCACTGGTGGTGGAGAAGGAAGGTCGCGATTCCCTGGAAGGAAGTCGAGTACGCCGAAACCGCCTCCATGGGGACAATTGAGGTTGCAGGCACCCATGCGCGGATCACGTTCGAGGGCTATAACGCCGACCGTGAGAGATTTTGCAAAGAATTGAAGAAGAGAAGCAGCGTGAAGAAGATTGTCGTCCCTGGCGAGTTCACCGGACTTCATCTCAATTAGGGGAGCTTCTTATATACACACGAATCGTGCGATACTTACACATCGAGAGGTGCGGCTATGCGGACCAATATCGAGATCGACGACAAGTTGATGAAGCAGGCGATGAAGGCTACGGGGGCCACTACGAAGAAAGCCGCGGTAGAGGCCAGCATGCGTCTGGCTGTCCGGCTCAAGGCCCAGGAAGGCATCAAGAAGTGGTTCGGCAAAATCCAGTGGGAGGGTGATTTGGCTGCCTCTCGCGAAGGCCGCTTCCTCGACTGGGATGATAAACCGAAGGGCGGAAAGCGGCATCTGACCCGGCTTTTTGATAAGGCAGTCAAATAGCTGCCGCTCTTTGAGGAAGATGGAAGAGCATGGTCATTGTTGATACATCCGTCTGGATTGATGCTTTGCGAGGCATAGCAAGTCCTCAGGCGATCTGGCTAAAACAGACCCTTGGCACACAGGAGGTCGGCCTAACGAGTTTGATTCTTTGCGAAGTCTTGCAAGGAGTCCGCTCGAACAGCGAGTTTCGCGGGTTCTGCGCGGATTTCCAGCAATTCGCGGTCTTCGATTCGGGGGGCGCTAAGTTGGCTATCGCTGCCGCAAAAAACTACCGGATTTTGCGAGACCAAGGCATCACGATCCGAAAGACGATTGACTGCATTATCGCCACTTTTTGCATCGAGTCTGGTCATCAACTCCTCCACAAAGATCGCGACTTCAACGCTTTCGAAATCCACTTGGGACTGCGCGTACTTCATCCTCCAGCCATCGCACTCAACTGAATTTCACCAAAGAAGAGAAAAACTGTCAGATGCAATCCAGATTGAAGCCTCATGCTGATTGATTCTCATGCACACCTGGACAGCGAGCGCTACGCCGACGACCGCGAAGCGATGCTGCGCCGTGCGTGGGAAGCAGGCGTGGGAACGGTGCTGGCTATCGGCATTGGCGAGCAGGCGGCGGGGATGGATGGGGCGCTTGCGATCTGCCGCGAATTCAATGGACGGCCTGAGAGCGGGGCAGGCATGCCGAAGCTCTATGCCAGCGCGGGCGTTTATCCGCACAACACGGCGGAAATTGACGAGGCGATTGTATCGAAACTGGACACTTTGCTGAGCCAGCCGGAGGTGATTGCCTGCGGGGAGATTGGCCTGGACTACTACCACGAGGGCGCGGCGCACGAAATCCAGCGTGGGGGGCTCATTCGACAACTCGAAGTCGCCGCCGCGCGGAAGCGGCCGATTCTGATTCACTGTCGACCGAAAGACGGGGCCATTGACGCATGGGACGATCTATTCGAGGTTCTGGAGGCGCATTGGCGGGCGACCGGCCTGGGCGGCGTCATGCACTGCTTCGGCGGCGGATGGGAGCAGGCGCGGCGCTCGCTGGACCTCGGTTTTCTGGTCTCATTTGCCGGCAATCTCACCTATCCCAAGGCCCAGCCGCTGCGCGATGTGGCGGCGCGGCTCCCTCTGGATGGGCTTCTGGTCGAGACCGACGCGCCCTGGCTGGCTCCGGCGCCCAATCGCGGCAAGCGCAACGAGCCGGCCTTTGTGGCACGAACCGCACAGACTCTGGCCGGGTTGCTGGGCGTCGAAGAGCAAGAAATCGCCTCCGCAACCACGAAAAACTTCTTTCGACTGTTTGACATCGGCGCGGACGTGGGAAACTGATAGAGGCATCGCTGGAGCAGGCATTGCATGCAGCGGACTTTTAATGTTTGAGGGAATAGAAGAATGGCTCAGGAAAATTCATTCGACATCGTCAGCAAGGTGGATATTCAGGAGGTTCGCAACGCCATCGACCAGGCGCTGAAGGAGATTCGCCAACGCTTCGACCTGAAGGATTCCCACTCAGACGTCACGCTGGAGGGCTCGGAGGCCATACTACTGGTCTCGTCCGGCGAATATAAGCTCGAAGCGGTCAAGGATATCCTTAGTCAGAAGCTGGTCAAGCGGAGCGTCTCACTGAAGAATCTGACCTTCGAGAAGGTGGAAGAGGCTTCCGGCAAGAGCGTGCGCCAGAAGATCAATCTGCAGCAGGGCATTCCCATCGAAAAGGCCAAGGAGATCGTGCGCCTGGTCAAGGACTCGAAAAAGAAGGCGCAGGCCAGTATCCAAGGCGATACAGTCAGAATATCGAGCAAGGATCGCGACGAGTTGCAGGCGATCATCGCCCTGCTGCGCGCCAAGGACCTGGGCCTGGAGTTGCAGTTCACCAATTACCGCACCAATTAATCGGGGAGAGCCTCAGCTTGGGTCAACGAGCCAGCGGCAGCCGCCACATTGTAGGATTAGGCACGGGAACCGGAGAAATTTGAGCACACTGGCGATAGCAACGGCGAAAGAGGTCTTCGATCTGCTGCGGGAAGATCTCGTAGCGATCGAGCAGGAGTTGGGCCGCGATGCCGCCTCCGGCGTAAGCACCATCACGGAGATCGCCGAATACCTGCGGGGCGGCGGCGGCAAGCGCATCCGGCCGTCGCTGCTGCTGTTGTCCGCGCACACGCTGGGCTATGCGGGGCAGGGCGCCATCCGGCTGGGCGCGGTGGTGGAGATGGTCCACACCGCAACGCTGGTTCACGACGACATTATCGACGGCGCCGACACGCGGCGTGGACGGCCTTCCGCCAATACGACCTGGGGCAACGAAAAGTGCGTACTGGCCGGCGACTGGCTCTATATGCAGGCCTTCAAGGTGGCTCTCGAAGAGAGGAACCTGCGCGTGCTTGACTTGCTGATTGGCCTGACACAACAGATGGTCGAGGGCGAGCTGTTGCAGATTCAGAAGCTGGGCCGCGCCGTTTCCGAGGCTGAGTACTACGACCTGATCTATCGCAAGACCGCCTGCCTGTTCTCGGTTTCGATGCGCCTGGGCGCAGTTCTGGCCGACGCAACCATGACTCAAGAAACGAGCCTTGCCGCCTATGGCCGTGCTGTTGGCCTGGCCTTCCAGATTGTCGACGACGTGCTCGACCTGACAGCCACTGAGGAAGTCTTGGGCAAGCCGGTGGCGAGCGATCTGCGCGAGGGCAAGGCGACGCTGGCGGTGATTCATTCGATCGACCACGGCACGGCCACCGATCGCCAGGCCATCCAGAGAGTTTTGGACGACCGCAGCTTTGAGAACGTCAGCCGCCAGCAGATTCGCGAGATTCTAGTGAAGAACGGCTCGGTTGAATACGCTATGTCGATTGCCGACCGCTACGCCGAGCAGAGTCGCCAGGCGCTGACCTCGCTGCCTGAATCCGAGTTCAAGCGCGCCCTGCTGTGGGTGCCGGATTTTGTGGTGGCGCGGGAGAAGTAGCGGCGCTGACAGGAGAACACCTTGAAAGAACTATGGACACAAGTAGACAACTACTTCGGGGATCTGTTGGCCCCGCGCGACCAGATTCTCGACGCCACCTTGTTGGCGAACAAGAAGGCTGACCTTCCGCCAATCGACGTTTCAAGACTGCAAGGCAAGTTTCTCGATCTTCTGGTGCGTATCACCGGCGCACGAAGCATTCTGGAAATCGGAACCCTTGGCGGCTACAGCACGATCTGGATGGCCCGCGCTCTTCCCGATGGCGGGCGCATTGTGACGCTCGAGTTCGATCCGCATCATGCGGAGGTTGCGCGCACGAATCTGCAAAACGCCGGAGTGCTTGACCGCGTCGATCTGCGCTTGGGACGAGCGATCGACAGCCTTCCTACTTTGGTGACGAGCCCCGCTGCGCCCTTCGATCTCATCTTCATCGATGCAGATAAACAGAGCTACGCGGAATACCTCGATTGGGCATTGAAGCTGTCACGCGCGGGAACGGTGATCGTTGCCGACAACGTCGTCCGCGATGGGAAGGTCGTTCAGCCAGACATCGACGATTCAAATGTGCAAGGCATACGGCGTTTCACCGCGCGATTGGCCGCCGAACCCCGGCTGAGCGCAACGGTATTTCAGACGGTTGGAGTGAAGGGATATGACGGTCTTGCGCTCGCTGTAGTTCTGCGCTGAACGCGCTTCAATCGCGCTGCTCTTAGAGCCTACCCCGCAAATTAGTAGCGCCGACCTCCTGGTCGGCTGTTCTGTGGGCCTCCAGACCCACAGGCAACGTCTGGCGGCGCGGACGCCGTCAGTACAGCCGGTCTGGAGACCGGCGCTACATTCCTTTCTTAATTTACAGATAGGTTCTCAAAGTTGAATTGCATCCTTGTTGGCTCGGACAAACTCGAAGAGTTGGCCTGCGATGTCCTCCCCGGTGCCTGAATAAAGACCGTCGCATTCATCGAGTTGCTCGTCACGTTCATCATTTTCGGATTCAAAGGCGGCGTCAAGGGCTTCGGGAGAAAAATCCTGAATACCGAGAGCATTGATTGCTCCACTGGTGATATTTGCTGTTTCAGGACAGCCGATGAGCAGCAGAGAATTCACAATGATCGAGGCATACTCGCCTGATGAATTAGTGAAGAACTGGCTATATCCGCCGTTGTTCACCTCGCGTTCGAGAGCTTCGACAGCGAGGACGACGCGCTCCTCGTCCGACAGATCCTGTTCACCGACTTCGGCTGCCTTCTGATTGAGCGCTTGCTCCAAGGCCACGACCAGCGAGTCGATCCGATATGTGTCGGAGAGCGCAAGCAGTTCATCGAGAGTTTGTCCGGAGTAACGGTCGAGCCATTGAAGGTCTGGCATCAGTCCTTGACTCCTCTGCCAATCGAATTTCTGCCGCAGCAATAAATACTACTGTAGGCGCAGGGAATTTGCCGCATCTCAAGCGTCCTGAACGAGGGTTCCCTGATGATAGACAATTTTCCAACCGCCGGGAGTGCTCTGCCAGATCGTTGAGCGGCGGGTGAGACGCGCGTTGTCCTGGAGCAGCGTGTAAGTCAGCAGATAGGTATCCTCGGACAATTTGCGACAGTAAAAGTCTCGCGCTTCCCAGACGTCGGCATGAGGAACGGAGAATCGCTTCTCCAACTCATCCAGTATGAAGTTGCGCGAGTAAAGGCGGCCCGAGGCTCCGACCTCCCAGTAGTCCTCCACCATCATCTGCTCGAAATTGGCGCGTGAGGTTCCGAACTCAGGGCGATGAAAGATGGGCTCGCGGCTGGAAAGTTCGGCGAGTACGGCTTGTAGTTCAGGGGTGCTGGCGAGGATGGGCTCCATGGCGAATAGAATAGCTTGGGCTACTCATTTGTTTATTTATCTGTCACCGAGGAGTCGTGAAAAAATTGAGGTAACTGCGCCTCGTATAATTGGCGCTATACAAGAACTCCTTGCGACAGGAGCATTCTGGATAGCGCTCAGAGATCTTGCTGGTGGACAGCAGCCTTGACAGTTTTGAAAGGCAGTGACGCCATTTTTCTCAATCGTTTTCGCAGAGTCACCAGAGACGGGCAGTGGATTCCCGAGGTTGACGGATTGCGTTTTATAGCGGTCTTCGCCGTGATTTTAGTTCACCTATTAAATGAACTCTCGCTGAGATCCGGGCGAATTATTGCGATTGAGCACAATTATTGGTTTCTGGCGCGAGTTATTGGCGATGGTGGTCGAGGTGTCAGAATTTTCTTTGTCATTAGCGGTATGATTCTGGCTCTGCCGTTTGCTCGACACTTTCTCTTAGGGGCTAAGTCCGTGTCGCTGAGTAAATACTATTTGCGACGCGTAACGAGATTGGAGCCCCCATATATCGCGTCGTTGGTCCTGGCCGCCTTGCTACTTGCCGTTTACCAGCATGGATTTTCGCAGGGGTTTGTCGCTCATGCTTTAGCAAGTGCTTTTTATCAGCACAACCTGGTGTACGGACGTCAGAGTTCGATCAATGGTGTAGCTTGGAGCCTCGAAGTGGAGATCCAGTTCTATGTGCTTGCGCCACTGATCATGCAGTTCTATCGCATCCGCTCGAAAGGGTTACGGCGCGTGTTGATGCTGGTGAGTATCCTCTCTATCCCGCTGGCACAGATACCCTTTCAATCGTCTTGGTCGAGAGTTGAGTTGAGCATCCTATATTATCTTCAGTATTTCCTCATGGGGCTTTTGGTGGCTGACATTTTTGTACTGGATCTCCAGAAGATGAGGTCGTCCTGGCTTTGGGATGTTGCGGGAGTAGCGGCTTTAGGCGTGATTTTTGTGACGGCGTCCACTGGCTTCTGTGTACAGGGTCTGATGCCTTTGCCGATCGGAGTGTTATGCGTGGCGGCGATGCGGAGCCATGGCTTGCGTCAGGTATTTGCAAATCAATGGGTCGCAGTAATCGGCGGAATGTGCTATTCGATATATCTGCTACACAACCTGATTATTGCAGTGTTGTTCAAGGTGACACGGTACGCCATTATTCCGGGGGCGGTGTTCTTCGTCAACTACCTGATTCAGCTTCTGCTGACCGCGCTCCCGGCGGTCGCAATTTGCGCGGTTTTTTATTTGCTCATTGAGCGGCCATGTATGGATCCAAAGTGGCCTTCGAAGCTCTGGCGCGCGCTGACGGGCCGACAAGGTGACCACATTATTGCAGTGCTTGATACGAGCGGAATTTCAGAATAGTGCGCCTGGGCTATGCTTACTTCTCAGCTATCATGGTGCGCAGAACGGCGGCATATTGCTCCGGGAGGGGCTTCTTGTTCAACTGATCGTCGCAGACTACGTGCACGGTCTCGCCCTCAGCGAGGAGCGTGGGCTCGACGTCTGCTGAAGCTTTGCGCAGGATGCGGTAGGCGAACTTGAGCACGGAGCCGCGCAGCAACGAGGGGCGGGTTTCGATCAGTATTTGGTCGTCATAGCGGGCGGGGGAGCGGTAGCGGCAGTTGACCTCGATCACCGGCAGGATGCACTGGTGTTCCTTTTCCAACCGGCTATAGGAAAAGCCCAGTGTACGCAGTACCTCGACGCGGCCAATTTCAAACCAGACCAGGTAGTTGGCGTAGTAGACGATGCCCATCTGGTCGGTTTCGGCATAGCGCACCCTCACTTCAGTGGTCACTGACATTCTTCAGGGGTCTCCCAGGGGTCTGATAATGAGGGAATTTCGTACCAGTTTTCCACGTGGAACGCGATCTTTTCCACACTCTTCCTTGTTTCTCCGGGTTTTCTCCCCTCAAGGCACTGTCAAGCGGAGAGTTCTCCATCCTTTTCTACGCATTTTGCCGCAAGTGATCGCTATCATCTCGACTCAACAGAACGGCGCGGTCACGGCTTCAGGTGGGTGAAGAAGGGGAGCTTGGAGACGTCGTTGAAGATGATGAAGGCAAAGAATGCCAGCAGCACCACGAACGCTCCCTGATAGATGCGCTCCTTCACGTTGATGCCGATGTCGCGGCGGATGGTGCTTTCGATCAAGAGCAGAAAGATTCCGCCGCCGTCCAGGATGGGGAAGGGCAGCAGGTTGAGGATGCCCAGGTTGACGCTGATCACGGCGGCCAGATTGAACTTGTACAACCAGCCCTTGGTCTCGGCCGCATCGCCGGCCATGCGCGCGATGCCTACCGGACCGGCAAGCTGCGAGACGGAGACTTTGCGGGTGAAGATGCCGCGCAAGACCTCGAAGATCAGGAAGGAATTGTCGGCGCAGAAGGTGGTGGATTTGGAGACGGCCTTGGGCAGAGGGAGCGGATCGTGGCGATACGGAATCTGCACGGGCACGAAGCCCAACATCCAGCGGTTCGCATCGAGTTTGGCCGGGTGAGCCACCAGGGAGAGCGTGGTGCCGTTGCGGAGCACGGTGAGCGTAATCGGATTGCCTTCGCCAGCCTGCATGTAGGCGAGCAGGGAGGAGACGGTGTGGAAAGGGTGACCATCCACTGACTCGATGCTGTCACCGGCGCGCAGGCCGGCCTCCGCCGCCGGATTCCCGGGTTGCACTTGCGAGACACCGATGGGGCCCAGAACGAACTGGGGCAGAATGCCTGCATCGCCCGGATCGAACTCGTCGGCTTTGGCCGAGGCGGGCACGTGCATGTAGAGCTGCAACGTTTTTCCGCCGCGATCCACCGAGACCGGTATGATCTGATCCGCATTCAGCTTGAGGCCTTCGTAGACCTTTTCCCAACTGGGATTGTCGGCATTGGCGAAGTGGGTGAATGTGTCGCCGGGCTGGATTCCGGCCTGCGCTGCTGCCGAGTTTGGAATCACCCATTCGACAGTCGTGGTCTTGACTTCAACGGAGGGAACTTCGTTGATCCAGCCGAAATAGAAGAGCATCAACAGGAAGGCCAGAATGAAGTTCGAGACAGGTCCCGCGACGCCGATCAACATGCGCTGCCAGCGGGGATGCGCCATGAAGGAGCCGGGATCGTCCACATGTACTTCAGGGGCTGTGCCGGGCACCTCTAGATTCTGCTCGGGGCTTTCGCCGGTCATTTTGACGAAGCCGCCTACGGGAAGCAGGCAGACTTTGTAGTCGGTGTCGCCGTGTTTGTAGCCGAAGAGGCGCGGCCCGAAGCCGAAGGAAAAAGCCTCGACGCGCACGCCGCAGAGCTTGGCAACGGCGAAGTGTCCGAACTCGTGGACCACGACCATGATGCCGACGAGGACGATAAAGGAGACAACGTCAACTAGTAATTCATGCATAAATTGCGGTTAATCCCTCGAAACAGTGTTGTCGAGCATCTGGCGGCTTCACGCCAGCAGCGCATGAGCTGTTTGACGCGCCTCGCGGTCCAGAGCGAGCACCTCGGCAATGGCGGCCGGATGCGCCTCGGGCGTGGCTGCGAGCACCTTCTCAATTGTACGCGGGATTCCGAGGAAGGGGATTCGCCGCTCCAGGAAAGCCTCGACGGCTACCTCGTCAGCGGCGTTGAGAGCGATGCAGTGCGCGCCGCCTTTTGCCGCGGCTTCAAAGGCCAGCCGCAGGCAAGGGAAGCGATCGAGGTCGGGCTGCTCGAAGTCGAGGTGGCTGAGGGCGGCCAGATCGAAGGTGAGCGTGGAGGCCGGGCGCTCCGGAAAGGCGAGGGCGTAGAGGATGGGCAGGCGCATGTCGGTGACGGAGATTTGCGCCAGGATCGAGCCGTCCACGTACTCAACCAGCGAGTGAACCGTGGATTGGGGATGGATGGTGACGCGGACCTGCGCGGGCGTCACGTCAAAGAGCCGGCATGCCTCGATGACTTCGAGACCTTTGTTGAGCATTGATGCCGAGTCAATGGTGATGCGGCGGCCCATGACCCAGGTGGGATGCTTGAGCGCCTGCTCAGGAGTGATGCTGGCGAACTGATCGAGAGGCAGGTTACGGAAGGGTCCGCCGGAGGCCGTGAGCCAGATGGTCTTGACTTCAGAGTGCGCGCCGACGCGCAGGCATTGATGGACGGCGTTGTGTTCGCTGTCGATGGGCAAGATGGGGACGTTGCGCGCGCGGGCTGCCGCGGTGAGGATTTCGCCGGCGGCGACCATGCACTCCTTGTTGGCTAGGCCGACAGGCTTTCCAGCCAAAATTGCCGCGTGCGTGGCTTCTAGGCCGGCGACGCCGACGATGGCCGATACGACGAAGTCTGCTTCGGGTAACGTGGCGCAGGCGACCGTGCCTTCGGTGCCGTGGACGACTTCGATGCTGGTGATTCCAGCTTGCTTGAGCTTGGCGGAGAGCTGGCTGGCTAGTTCTTCGGTGGCGAGCGAGACGAGTTTCGGCCGCCAGAGGAGGGTTTGCGCTAAGGCTTGGTCGAGATTGCGGCCGGCGGCCAGCGCGGCTACCGAGTAGCGGTCGGGAAATTGCTCGACGATGGAAAGGGTGCTTTGGCCGATGGAGCCGGTGGAACCGAGTATTGCGAGTTTTTTCATAATGTTTTTGAAGTCGCGGGTTCTGAACTGAGACTCGCTCACCTTGCTACTGTGACTCCTTTTCTAAGGTCAACCCTAACGGAATCATCTTTCCATCAGGAACCACACTCTTCACAACTGTCTTATAGCCATTCAACTTGATTGTGATGACCCGGGGCGTATCGCCTTTTCTTAGCAGCACGAATACCATCGGCGAAAGCCCAGCTTGGTTACCGTCTATATCAACTTCTGCTCCGGGTGGGTTCGTTATGACAGCGCATTTCGATGCTTCCCCAGCCTTTACTTCCGCAGCCATTTCTTCCGGTGATTGTATGTGACCAACGGATGCCAATGTTGCCGCTGCCGCAGGTGAAGACTTGCCTGCTTCTGAGTTCGCGGCTATTGCATTCTTCATGGCCTCTGGCAGTACTGGTGCTTGAGCAGACGTTAGTTCCTCCGAACGTGGAACGTCTTTCGCAAACATCGAGAAGTCGTAATTCAGGGTGTGGTGCTGGCCGCTTTCGTCGGCATAAATCAAAGAGGCTCCATCAATCAGCGTCGGCGGAAACCGGAACGAATAGATGTCCAAATAGCGGTAACCCACCACATCTCCAGCAAGGAATCCTCCATAGAAATTTGCGACTTGCGGATTGTGATCGGGCACCTTGACTAAGGGCTGCAATGTTAGGTCACCCTTCTGGAAGACACACGGCCAGTTTGCGCCGAGTGATTGCGAATAGTGGACCAGCGTAACAGTTACCAGATCCAGACACACACTTTTCACGGATTCCAAATCAGGCTTAGATTCAAGTTTGTCATGTGCAGTTTGCCCCGCCTGCACCGCACAGAATATCGGTGGAACAACCTCGATTCGCGAGTCTACGGCTGGCTTTATCCAGTTTAGATATGTGTGATAGTGTGAATCCTTCGTGAGCTTCTTCCCAGAGAAACCATCGTCAATTGCTTTTGCAAACATTGAGTCACTCGGTTCCAGCCATAAAATAGAAGTGTTTGAGGGTGAGCTAGATGGCTGTGCCTGCGATTGAAGCACCATTGGTATCAAGCAAATCAAGGCCCAAAAAATCCACTTTGTCATACGTTCTCTTCGCTTTCGGCCGCTTCGTTTTCCTTGCACAATGATTCTGAAAGTCCCTTAGTACACTCGGAATAATTCTCCGTAGGCGCTCGGGCCGCTTCACGAAGTAAAACCATACTCAGCAATTATGCGCCTATTTAGCTCTCTTCTGTTTCGGGCTCAGAGCCACTGGCGAATCACCTGCGCGTACCAGAGCACGGGAGCAGCAAGGAGCAGGGCGTCGATGCGGTCGAGAACGCCGCCATGGCCGGGCAAAATGGAGCCCGAATCCTTGACGCCGGCCGAACGCTTGAGGGCGGATTCGGCCAGATCGCCTATCTGCGCGGCTATGTTGACCAGGACGGCCAGAACGAACCAGTAGAGCGGATCTTCGGGAAAGGAGAGCGTGGTCGAGTCCCAGGCCTGGAGCTGTTGGGCGAGAGCCAGCAAGCCCCAAGTTGCCAGCAGACTGCCGGCCACAGAGCCTAGCGCGCCTTCCCAGGTTTTGTTGGGACTGAGTGAAGGCGCCAACTTGTGACGGCCCCAGGTGCGGCCCACGTAGAGAGCGAAGATGTCTCCGGCCCAAACCACGCACAGCAGGAAGGTGACCAGCGATGCGCCGTTGCCCTCGGGATTCTGGCGCAAGGCGGGTAGCGAAGTCATTGTGAACCCGATGTAGAGCAAGCAGAAGATGGAGGTCGATGCGTCGGCCAGGACCCGCTCGACGGAGCTGAAAAACGTGCAATAAACGAGCAATCCCAGGCTTAAAAGGCCGAGTACAGCCGTGATCTGATCGGGCCACCAATAGATGCCCGCAAAGAGCGCAAAAGTGGCTATCAGCACCGCGAAGCGCGGCGGCCTGGCTCCTGCTTTTTTCGCCATGGCGAGAAATTCCCATGCGGCCAGCGCAGCCACATCCGCTACGGCTGCGGTAAAGAGCCATTGCCACCGTGGTCCGACAAAGACCAGGAGCAGAACAAAAGGAATCAAAATTAGAGCGGTGAGTACTCGTTTCATTCAGGGTTGAGAATACACTGCCGGGGCGCGGTGTGTGTCACCCAGCGAGCACTGAGCACGCCAATCCTCATGAAAAGGAACCGGATATGACGCGGACCGATCAGCTTCAGGCGTTCTTTGCGCCGTCCAATCGCAGCCAATAGAGAAAGGGCTCTGCGCCTGCACTCTGCGCCAACTTTTCCTTCAGACGCACGCGGACTAGTTCGGCCAAACGCTTCGCCCGGATCGCGGAGTCCTCCTGCTTGGGCGCTTCTCTAGGCGCCATTTCGCTATTTTCCAACTGAAATTCCTCCATCTTCAGTTCTTCGTCATAACCGGCTTGCGGGGCTATGGTTGAATCGATAAAAAGACGAGGCTGGAAGAACGAAAGTACCTAGGACCTATCCGTAAATTGAGAAAGAAATGTAGCGCCGGTCTCCAGACCGGCTGTACTGGCGGCATCCACGCCGCCAGACGTTGCCTGTGGGTCTGGAGGCCCACAGAACAGCCGACCAGGAGGTCGGCGCTACTAATTTACGGATAGGCTCTTAGGACCTTCCATGAGAAATCCTAGCTTGCCGCAATCTTGATCTGCTCGGGATCTTCTTCGACTTCTCCGCAACCTTCGCCCAAGCCTCCGTAGCGGCGCTCGCGGCGTTGGAAGTCGGCAATGGCTTCGAGCAGATGAATGCCGCGGAAGTCGGGCCAGAGACGCTCGGTGACGAATATCTCGGTGTAGGCGATTTGCCATAGCAAATAGTTGGACAGCCGCATCTCGCCCGAGGTGCGGATCAGCAGGTCGGGGTCTGGCATGTGCGCCGTGTAGAGATGGCGGTGGATGTCTTCCTCGGAAAGGCTGTCGAGGTTGAGGCTCTTTTGCTTCATCTCGGCTGCGAGGCCGCGGAAGGCGTCGACCAGCTCGGAGCGTCCGCCGTAATTGAGGGCCAGCGTAAGGGTGGTGCCGGTGTTGCGTGCCGTGGCTTCCTCGGCCCAGCGCATCTTTTCCTGGACTTCGGGGGGCAGCTCGTGGGTGCGGCCGATGTAGCGGATGCGCACGTTGTTATCCATCATGCGCTGCAGGTTGGACTCAAGATAGCTCCTGAGCAGGCGCATGAGGAAGTTGACCTCAGCGCGGGGACGCCGAAGGTTGTTTTCAAGTGAAAAGGCGTAGAGGGTGAGCCAGGGCAGGCCGATGCGCGAGGCGGTCTCGGTAACCAGCTGCACACTTTTGGCTCCTTGCTGGTGGCCGAGAAAGCGCTTGAGGGAGCGGCGACCGGCCCATCGGCCGTTGCCGTCCATGATGATGGCTACATGCTCGGGGAGGCGCTCGGGCTTGAGGGTCGCATAGACGGCGCGCTCCTCGGCGGTCAGCTCATCGATGCGCAGCGTGCCAGCAGGAATCAAAGGAATCGCCTCTGCGGGAACTCCGGCACGACAATAAGTTCGTCGCCGGGAGCGTAAGGTGTTGCATCCTCGACCGTAGCATAAGCGCTCATGCGCCGCAATCGCTTGCTGCTCTAATCTCAGAGCGCGGGGCCGCGCGAGTTGAGCAGCGGGGGGAAGGCTGCGTTCGTCCGCCCTAAGACCTTAGACGAAACGGACCCGGTCCGGGTCATATCCTAGGACACTCTATGCGATGCGCCGGTTGCCCAGGGACATGTCGCGCGCCGCGCCAACGATGAGCGAGCGGTAGAGGGGATCGAGAGCCGGTAGCAAGGCGGCAATCTCAGCCAGCAACGGATCGGCGAGGATCGAGGCCACTTCGTCGTCGCGGAGGCTGCGGGCGTCGCGAACCAATTGGCGTACATCGACGCCTAGAGCCGCGGCCAGCCGCTCAAGAGAGCTGAGGGTTGGGATCGCCTTGCCATTTTCGATCTTTGAGATGTAGGTGCGGGGCACTTGCATGCGGCCAGCCAACTGGCGCTGGCTCAGATGGCGCGCACGCCGAATTTCCTTGACCTGGCCTGCCACCTTGAGCCCTGCTTCCGCCGAAGGCTCAACCGGGTGATAATCAACCGGGACTGGGCCGGGCCGCTGAGGCTCTTCGATATCCAGTGGTCTACGGCACCTTCTGCAAAGGGCATTAGACGTTCTGAACTGAACAAGCTTGCAGTCAATAAACGTGCAGCGTACTACTTCGCGTGTTTCCACGCTAACGAGTGTCGTATCCATGAGCGGTGTGCGGAGTGCCAGAGCAAGGTCTCCGCGGTGCATCCAAGCACCGCAATTTTTTCTTATGTTACTTTCGTGTAAGTGAACCATAATTGTCAAGTGAAAAGTTGGTGTCAAGCCGAGGTTTACGGTCTATAGCCTTGAAATAGCGGGAGAAACCGCAAGAAACAGGGAATCTAATTGGACAACAACGAGGGCTGTGGAATTATGGACAATTGCACCAGCGACGAGGCACGGGGGAAGGATTTCCACAACAGCCGTGAGCAGGCGTGGCAACTGCTGACCGAGTGGACCGAGGGCGAGAGTCTGCGCAAGCATGCGTTGGGAGTTGAGGCTTGCGTCACGGCTTACGGCGAGTCGGAGGCCGACAGGCTGGGGCTGGCTGGGGATGAACGCGGCGCGTTTGTCGAGCTTTACTCAACGACGGCCCTACTGCACGACTTCGATTACGAGCGCCATCCGACGGCCGAGGAGCATCCGTTTGTGGGCGTGCGCGAGCTGGAGAGGCTGGGTTGGCCCGAAGAGATGCGCACTGCCATTCTCGGCCACGCGCAGTATAGCGGCGTGCCGAGGGTGACGCATTTGGCGAAGGCGTTGTTCGCTTGCGACGAGCTGGCTGGCCTTTTGACGGCCTGTACGCTGGTGAAGCCGAGCAAGGCGATTGCGGACGTGGAAGTGGCCAGCGTGCGGAAGAAGATGAAGGACAAGGCTTTTGCGCGCGGGGTGAATCGCGAGGATATTGTGCTGGGCGCGGCGGAGTTGGGCGTGGAGCTGGACGCGCATATCGCGTTTTGTTTGGAGGCGATGAAGCGGCGGGCTGGGGAGTTGGGGCTGTGAAAAAACAGCTGTCAGCTGTCAGCTGTCAGCTATCAGCTATCAGTTTTTGGCTTTCACGCGGCAGAGACTATCGAAAGTGACGAAGTAGCGAAACGGTTTGAAAGGCGAGAAAAATGATCGGAGCTATCATGCAAAAGACGTAAATAGAAGATAAGAGGACCATAGACTTCCTGTTTTGAAATATAGTGAGCGATTGTAAAACTCCTCGGGATTGGCTGGATTGCAGCGGATGGATACCGTTTGTCCCTCGTACAACAGAAACAGCCCTGATGATTCGGATACTGAATAATTGGCGGTATGCGATCCGCCTGAGGTGTCCGTCCATCGAATAGCGCATCTAGATAACCACACGACAAAAGGGTTTTTAATCGGGTGCTTGTTGAAGAAACTTCCATTACACGATGATTTAATCATCGGCTCAATTAACTCCGACGACACGACGGTAGCCTCGACTTGAACCCACTTGTCGTAGCCGCATAGTCGTTCCCAAATTTCGATCAGCATGGTGGCTCCCATTCTGCCACACCGGGGTTAAAGGGTGAGAACTGTGACGAAACATCTCATTTCGCGTAGGAGTGCCCGAACAGCAACAAACAGGTAATGGGAAGCGTGACCATGAGAACAAATATCGCAAACCCCGCCGTCCGGCGGATGTCTCTCTGAAGCAACGATCGGTGGTAGTATTCCTCCGGATGGGCAGGATTAAAACGAATGGTGAACGTCGAGCCTTCCACCAACTGAAAGAACGGCGACAACTCACGGGCTCTAAGTGGTGCTCTGTGCTGCTCACCGCTGCTGTCGGTCCAAAGGATGACGTGGTCACACCAGTTATCCGTATGGGTTGTGGGATATGGAGAGAAAAATACCTCGGCGGTCGATTCAATTGTCGCCTCAGTCTCAATCCACTTGTCGTAGCCGCGCAGACGCTCCCAAATTTCGATCAGCATGGTGGCTTCAGTGTGCCACACGGGGGCCGGAAATGCTTGGAAATGTATTCAGAAACGATGGTAAACTCGACGCAAGTGGAGGGCATTCAATCGCCCGAAATGGGGAGGTCCCTGTGTTACAGCCAGAGGAAAAGGAAAAGCTTGAACGAGGCTTTGCCGAGGGCGAAGCCAGCCTGCTGCTGGAAGGATTGAAACCTACTTCTTTTGGCCTGTCGCTTAAGGACCGTGTTCTGGCTGGAATGATTTCTATCGAGCAAGCTGAAGCCGAACTTTGCGCCCACTACACCGCCGCAATGCCGGCAGCCTCCTGAATTGCATGACTCCGACCGCCCGCGATCCGTATGTCTATCCCGGCACGAATGTTCTCATCAATCTGCGAGATATTCGCGACCAGGCTAGACTGGAGCAATTTGAGGCGGATGCGGTTTTTCTGGCTAACGCATCCCTGAAAAGCCGTCCCATCACAGGTGCTTTCGACATTGCCCGCTTGCAGGAGACGCATCGCCGCATCTTTGGCCGCGTTTACTCGTGGGCAGGGGAAGTTCGCAAAGATGTCGGATTGACGGGGAAGAATCGTTCCGGTTTCGTGATTGCTTACGGGGCTGCACAGAATGTTCCCGGCGCGCTGGCAACTACGTTTGCGGCTCTTAAAACGGAGAATGACCTTCAGGGGCTGGATGCCGCAGCCTTTGCAAAACGGATGGCTTGGTATTACAGCGAATTCGACGCCATTCACGCCTTTCGCGACGGCAACTCGCGGACCCTCCGCGTCTTCGCTTCCGATCTGGCTCAGGCGGCGGGCCATCCGTTGGATTGGGCGCGGGTGGCGCGGACGGCGGAGGACACGCAGCGGCTCTACCATGCGCGCGACCTGGCCGTCATGCGCGGCGATCTTTCGGAGTTGACCGCGATCATCGCTGCTTCTCTGCGCGGCTGAAGCTGCGCCTTATCAAAGCAAACAGTGACCCAGAGCGGTTCTCCAGTTCACACGATGTGTCCGACAACGTGGAAAGTGGCTTTTTCTTGAGGAAAAAGCCACTTGACTGCAATGACGCCACTCTACGGGAACTGGAAAACCGCTATAACGCAGCATGTGACTTGAGTTACTGTCCGCAGAAGGCAAATTTGCGCTACGATAGGCTGTTCCACGCATGGACCTGGGCTGGCGGTCCTGCGATCGAGGAGAATTTTATGGCCCGCTTCAATACGATTCTTGTACATTCTGCCAACGGGGTGAAAACCATCACGCTGAACCGTCCGGAGAAACGCAATGCGCTCTCGCCGGAGCTGATCGAGGAGCTGACTATAGCGCTCGACGAGGCAGAGCTCTGCCCGTGCGGGGTGGTGATTCTGACTGGAGCTGGATCGGCCTTCTGCGCCGGGCTGGATATGGAGCAGCTCGCGACCACGAACGCCCGCACGCGCGAGGAGCATCGCCGCGACTCGGAGAACATGGCCTGTGTGTTGCGCACGCTCTACGATTTTTCCAAGCCGGTGATCGCCGCGGTCAACGGCCCGGCCATTGCCGGCGGAATGAGCTTGGCTACCATTCCCGACTTCACGCTGGCCACTCCGGAGGCCAAGTTTGGATTGAACGAGGTGCGCGTGGGCTTTGTGCCGGCCATTGCGGCTTCATTTCTGCTGCGCCAAGTGGGTGAGAAGCGTACCCGCGAGTTGCTCTTGACGGGCAAGCTGCTGAAGGCGCAAGAGGCTTTGGAACTGGGGTTGGTGACCGAGGTGGTGATGGCCAAGGAGTTGATGCAAACCGCACAGGCGCTGGCCCAGACGCTGCTTCAGAACAGCCCTCAGGCGATGCAGGCGGTCAAGCGGCTGCTGGCTGCACACGCACGCCGCCGGCTGGATGAGGAACTCGAAGACGCCATCGAGGTAAATGCGCAGCAGCGCTCGACGGAGGATTTCAAGGAAGGCGTTGAAGCCTTCAAACAACACCGCCGCGCGGACTGGCCGAGCATGAAGGTGAAAGTATAAGGAAAATCGAGACAAGCTTTTATAAGCTCAACTCGCTGTGGGATCCCAGCCTGACCAATTCCAACGCTTCAGCGTTCGGTACTCGGTAAATGAGGATGAGGTCAGGTTTGATGTGACAGTCGCGATGATCAATCCACTCGCCGGTCAGCGGGTGATCGCGGAATCTATCCGGCAGAGAGGCATCTGCGGCCAGAAGCGAAACGACTGCCAATAAGTCCGCATCCAAAGTCGCCCGATAACGGCCTTTTGCCTCGCGCTTGTAATCCATTTTGAATCGGCTGGTACGGCTAATCGTCCGCATGAAGATCTGCCAAAAGATTCTCGACACCGCCTACCTTGACCAGTTCGCCCCGGCGCGCGGCCTTCATGGCTTCCACGGTTTCAGCGTTGGGCATCAAAGGCTCGAAAGGCAGCGCTCGCTCGGCTACGGTCCGCATGAGCATCATGCGAAAAGCGTCTGAAAGCGTGAGACCGGCTGCGGCGAATATTGCCGTGGCCTCTTCCTTCACATGAGCATCAATTCTGGCGCGGACAACGGCGTTGGCGGGCATGGAAGACTCCTGAGCTACATTGTAGCCCATGTAGTCAGTTGTCGACAACAGTGCCGTTGCTAAATCTCAGACGGCTACAGCCGCATGATCCTGCTCCTAACCGAGCGGGTTCTTGGCCCGCAACTCCGCCACAATTTCTGCTGCGGCTACTCGTGCCTGATCGGCCTGGTCGGGCGGGAAGCTGATGGCGCCTACTCGGGCGTGGCCACCGCCGCCGTAGCGCTCGCATATCTGCGCGAGGTTCACCATCTTGGCCGGGTCGGTCTTGGCCCATGGATTCGAGCCGACGGAAACCTTGGTGCGGAAGCTGGACTTCGACAGGCCGATCGAGTAAGTGGCCTTGGGGTAGAGATAGTAGGGAATGAACTTGTTATAGCCTTCCTGCGGCTGGTCTGTGATGTCGAAGAAGATGGTGCCGTCGCGCTCCTCGGCGCGGTCTCGGATCAGCTGGATGGAGGTCTGGTGGCGTTCGAGCAAGGGCGGCAGCAGAGTGGCCACAAAGGGCTGGCGAAGCACCTCTGCCAACGGCATCTCGGTGAGCAGCGGAATGAGGCGCGGAATGAAGGCATCGTCCTGGATTGACTCGATGATGAGCGTCAGCTTCATTGCGGGAGCGGCCATTTCGACGGCAGACTCGGCGCTTTCGTAGCGCGCACCGTCGACGATGTCGGCCCAACGAATCAGCTCGGCGACCGGCGCGGTGTCGAAGCCAAAACGAGTAGAGCCGATGTGCGCGAGAAAGCTGGTGCAGGAGGTGTAATCGGGATCGAAGAACTTGCGGCCACCGCAGTTTGGGTCCTTCTGGCAGGCGAGGAAATTCTCGTGGTCTTGAGGAGTGAGAAAGGCTGAGAGGTGATGGTCGAACCACCATGTGATCCGTGGCGAGGCGGAGTATTTGAAGTCGACGATGGCGTTTTCGTCGCCGGTAAAGTCGGCTTCATCGAACAGTGCGCCGGCGCGATGGACCAGGCCGTGGTACTCGTAGATGGAGTCTGGGGCGATCCGCTCACGATGGAAGCGTGTGAACAGGGAGGCCGAGCAGGCTCCGTCAAAGCATTTGTCGTGGTAGAAGACGCGAACCCGCAAGATGTGATGCCCCCTGAGTTTAAAAAAACTGAATTGCCGGAACTGTTTAGCATCAAGGGAGCGGGCGATTGTGTCAAGGCGTGAGGATTTTTTGGGGCTGGCTCGGGCGGGTGCGGTTGTCCGTTTATGGATGGCCGGGGCCAATTCTGAACATGCGGGGCCTGGCTTTTGCGCGTCGTTCAAGAACTAACCTGTTTACAATCAATGGATTTTGGGACGGATGGGCGGTGAACAGCTATCGCAGCTTTATTCTTCCCACGGCGCGGCTAAAAGGGCTGCGGAAAAAGCTCCGGACTTGATGCCTTGGCCCGGTTTGAGCAACAACCTCTCAAAATCTTCAACCGACACCGGCCGGCTGAACAGGTAACCCTGGAAGGCATGGCAACCCAGACTGGCAAGGAATTTGCGCTGCTCCTCGGTTTCGACGCCCTCCGCTATGACAGGCAAACTCATGGCGCGGCCGAGAGAGATGATGGCTTGTACGATGGCGCCGCCAGAGGCATCCTTCAGGGCGTCGCGTACAAACGACAGGTCGATCTTCAGCTCGTCCAGAGGCAAGCGCTTCAAATAAGAGAGCGAGGAATAGCCTGTGCCGAAATCGTCGAGAGAGAACTTCAAGCCATGCGACTTGAGTTCCGTCATTTTGGCAATGACCTCTTCGACATTTTCCACCAGCACGCTCTCGGTAAGCTCAAGCGTCAGGCTTTTCGGGTTGGCACCCGAGTGATCAATCGCAGTCAAGACGCGTTCTACAAACTCCGGCTGACGGAACTGGCGGGCGCTGATATTGACGGAGACCGTGAGATTGGCCGTTTCCTCACGATTTGCCCAGGCGGCAATCTGCCGGCAAGCGGCTTCCAAAACCCAGTCTCCCAAGGGAAGAATCAGTCCCGACTCTTCAGCTAAGGGGATAAATTTTCCTGGCAGCAGAAGACCGCGCTCGGGATGCTTCCAGCGGATCAACGCCTCGCAGCCGAAGGGCACACCGCGACTAACTTGCGGCTGATAGTAGAGCAGGAATTGATCCGTCTTGATGGCGAGGCGCAAATCTTCTTCCATGGCGGCGCGGGCATTGACGGCGGCCTGCAAGGCTGGCGCGAAAAAGCGCGTTGTGTTGCGGCCTGCTCCCTTGGCCTGATACATGGCGATTTCGGCCTGCTTCAAGACTTCGTTGCTGCCTTCGAGGCCATTGCCGAAGACCGTGATTCCGATGCTAGTCGTGATCAGAAATTCGCGGCCATCAAGCGCGTGCGGCTCGCCGACGGCGTGCAGTATCTTTTCGGCGACGATCTCGGCCTGGGCTGCGGCAACCTCGGGGACTTCGCTCAATTCTTCCAGCATCACCATGAATTCGTCTCCACCGAGACGCGAAACCGTGTCGGCCTCACGAACGCAGGCGGAGAGACGCCGAGCCACTTCCTGAAGCAGCATGTCGCCGGATTCATGGCCAAGCGTGTCGTTCAATGTTTTGAAGTTATCGAGATCGGCGAACAGAAGCGATCGCAGGCGGCCGCTCCGGGCGCTCGCGGCCAGGGTCTTCTGCAGCCGGTCGAGCAACAGGCGGCGATTGGGAAGGCCGGTTAAGGTGTCATAGAAGGCAAGATTCCTGATTTCGTCTTGCGCCTTCATCAGCCGCTGAAGTTCAAGCTCCCTTCTTCTCAACTCCGCCATGCGGGATCGGATCACGACCGCAGCCGCCATCGCGGGGATCAGAGCGCAGACGAGGATGAACCACCACGACCGATACCACGGAGTGAGGATTCTGAAGGCGAACTCTGCCGTGTGCCCGTTCCATACTCCGTCGCCGTCCTGGGCCTCGACTTCGAGCCGATAGTCTCCGGGCGCGAGTTGGGCAAACTGCAGCTCTCTTTGCGCGGTCTCGGTCCAGGCGGAGTTTGCGCCTTCGAGCCGATAGCGGAAGAGAACTCCATTTTCCCTGGAGGCATTCAGCGCTGAATAGTGCGCGAGCAGAGAGCTCAAGTGAATCCCGGACGATGGATTGATCTGATTGGAGACATCTGTCTGACCCATGAGGAGCCGCGTAAAAACCACCTCAAGCGGCGCTACCGATTCATGGCTCGGACGCGGCTTGAAGCGTGAGAGTCCGCCGCTGGTTCCGATCCACACCGTCCCGTCCGGCTCTTCGGCAAAGGCGTTCAGGTTGCAATCGTTCCAAGTCAACCCATCGCCCATGTCGTAGTGGCTCCAGCGGGCGCCATTCCACACATCTACGCCATGCTCGGTGCCTGCCCACAACTTTCCCGAGGCATCGAACTCAAGAAAATAGATGAGCCCATCGGTGCCCGGTCTCTGCACTCCTTTTTCGACTGCCAAGCCGTTCGTTTGCAAATGGACGCGATCGATGCCGCCGCCGAAGCGATAACCGACCCACATGGTCCCATTCGAGCCCGCGCCGAGCGAGAGCACTTCCTGATTACTCAAGCCATCGGAGCGTTTGAAGTTCCTCCAGAGTGCGCCGGAAAAAGCGAAGAGCCCAGCCGCTCCACCTGCCCAGACCGTGCCATTGCTTGCCTCGGCAATCGTCCAGATGCGCGAAGAGGGCAGTTCGGCGACGCGGGTAAACCGCGCATAGGGGGCCGTCGCTACAAACAATCCAACTTCGGTTCCCACCCACAGCCGCTGTTCGCGATCGAAGTGCAAGGTGTACGCTGCCTTGCCCAACAATCCCTGCGCCTCGCCGAACCACTGCACTTGGCCACTGCGCAGATTCAGCCGCCCGACACCACGCATTTCGGTGCCAACCCACAGGTCCTGATTGGAAACTGTGTGACTCGGACTGGCGCGGTTGGGAACTGTGAGATTGGGAGCCGCACGCACTGCGTGAACGGGGATCCCATCGAGGCCCGCAACTTTGCTCCAATGGATGCCGGAGGCCAGTCGCTCGCCGCGTACCAGTCCACCCTCGGTGCCCGCCCACAGCACGCCAGGCTCGGCCAGAATCTCGTAAACGACATCGCTTGCCAGACCGTCTGCCGCCGAGTAGCTTTCCCATTCTCCATACCCTCGCCACTGGACGAGTCCGCGGCCAGCCATTCCCATCCACAGCGAGTGCTGCCGGTCCTCCAACACGGCGTATACATCGCCGCGCAAACCGGCGGAGCGGCCGATCTTGCGCCAGCCCTGCTCGTCATGGATCAGCAATCCATCCACCGACGGCAGCAGTAGTCGCCCATCGCTGTCGATGGCCGGAGTTCCAATCATTATCTTGTCGGGAAACGGCGAATCCGGTCTGCGAAATTGACTTTGGCCCGCCGGCAAAAGATACACGCCTTCGTTTCTTACGCGAACCCAGAGATTGCCCGCGCTGTCTTTTCGTATCGTCGTCACTTGCCGGGGAGGAAGTCCGCTAGCCCGCCCGAAGACCTCGGTCTGGCCCTGGTTGATGCGACACAGTTCCAGTCCGCATCCGTACCACACAACATCGCCATCGACGAGAATGCCGTAGGCTTCGGGGCCCGACGCGCCTGGCGGTTGGACAAGCTTCTGCATCGAGAACCACCCCTGCTCCGGCTGAGAAGAGAGCACGACAAGACCGGAGTCGGTGCCAAGATAGGTGTGCCCCCTTCCATCCGCCTCAATGCCTTGAGCCCAATTGATGGTCTTGAAATTGGCTGCAACTTTTTCGAAGTGGTTGCCGCGCAGATGGAAGAGCCCAAAGTCTCCCCCCACCAGCAGCGATCCGTCTGGAGCATCGCCGAATGCCGAGACGGAGTTGGGCGGCATGCCCTGCGCCGCTCCAAATGCCTCAAAACGCTCGCCATCGTAACGGAAAATTCCGTTTTCGGTGCTCACCCACAGGAAGCCTACACGGTCCTGGTAGAGGCGGCGAACGGCCAGGTTGCTGAGCCCTTCGGCGTTCCCGAAGCTGCGAAAGCTATACTCCTGGGCGCACAACGCCGCACCCGCCAGCAACAGCAGGGCGAGGGTACACGCATTGGTCTTGCGGTCCACTGCTAGATAAAATCGGCGGGGTGGTCGGATTTCGTTAGCTGAATTTCTCCGTGGCGGGTCCGGGAGAGCAGGTTACTTCGCGTTTTTTGTCGAGATTCGCACTCGCCCCTGCCCCCTTACAATGGAAGAGGAAGCCGAACCCCACCCAACCGATGGCGGACCAGGAACAAAAGAAGCCTAAAAAACCCGATGAGGAACCGGTCGGCAAGGTCTACGACTCCCGGCTCATGCGGCGGCTCGGCCACTATCTGCGGCCTTATTGGTGGCAGGCCACGGTTTCTACGGTGGCCATCAGCATCAAATCCCTCTGCGACGTTGCCGGTCCCTACCTGGTGATGGTGGCTATCGACCGCTATTTCCCCATCGACTCCACCTCGCTGACCACCAACCTGCTGGTTCACGGTCTGGGCACGAGGAACGCGCTCACTCGCCGCCTCTCCGCAGATCCGGTTCAAGGCATCACGCAGTTGACCGAGGTCTACCTGGTCGTCCTGCTCTCTGCTTATCTTTTCGAGTTTATTCAGACTTATCTAATGCAATGGACCGGCCAGAAGTTGATGTTCGACCTGCGCCGCGAGATTTTTCGCCACATGCAGCAGATGCACATCGGCTTTTTCGACACTCATCCGGTGGGACGCCTGGTCACCCGCATCACGAGCGACGTGGATGCCATCAACGAGATGTTTACGGCGGGCGTGCTCGCCATCATCGACGACTTTCTCAACCTCACCATCATGGCCGCCGTCATGCTCAGGATCAACTGGTGGCTGGCCTTGTGGGCCTTCTCCGTTCTGCCGCTTATCCTGATTGTTACGCGTCTCTTTCGCGACCATGTACGCGAGAGTTATCGGCGCGTCCGTACCGCCATCGGCCGCATCAACAGCTTTACCCAGGAGCACATCTCCGGCATGAGCGTGGTGCAGCTGTTCAACCGCGAGCAGCGCGCCTTCGACGACTTTGAAGACGTCAATCGCCAGCACATGATCGCCTTCAAAGACACCATCTTTGCCTACGCGCTTTTTTATCCGGCTGTCGATTTGCTCAGCGCCGTGGCCATTGCGCTGGTTATCTGGCGCGGCGGTTCAGGCGTGCTCTCGGGCGTCGTGACGATCGGCGTTTTGAATATGTTTGTGCAGTATTCTTTGCGCTTCTGGCGGCCCATCCAGGACATGAGCGACAAGTACAACATCCTGCAATCGGCCATGGCAGCCAGCGAGCGCATCTTCAAACTGCTGGATACACCGCCCGAGATCGTCAGCCCCGCACACCCATCGCAAGGCGACGGCAGCAATCGGATTGAGTTTCGCCATGTGTGGTTCACTTATCAGAAACTTAGCGAAGAGCAAAAAGCCGCCGTTCAGCAGGCCTTTGAAGCTGGGCCGGCTGCAATGCAAAAGATAGACGGCATCGAGTGGATTTTGAAGGATGTTTCCTTCACCGTCGAGCCAGGCCAGACCGTGGCAATCGTGGGCCACACTGGAGCGGGCAAGACCACCCTCACCAGCCTCATGATGCGTTTTTACGATGTGACCGCCGGTCAGATTCTGGTGGATGGAATGGATTTGCGCGAGCACGATCTAACCGCGCTGCGCAAACACTTCGCCGTCGTCTTGCAGGACCCGTTCCTCTTCAGCGGCACGCTCAAGGAAAACATTCGCTTTGGCAACGAGGCCATCACCGACGCCGATCTGCGCCAGGCGGCGCGCGACGTGAACGTGCTGGACTTCATCGAGAGCCTGCCTAACCAATTCGACGAGCCGGTGCAGGAGCGCGGCAACTCGCTATCAACGGGCCAGAAGCAGCTCATCAACTTTGCCCGCGCGCTGGCTTACAATCCGCACATCCTCATCCTGGACGAAGCGACATCGAGCGTAGATACCGACACGGAATTGCGCATTCGCGGGGCGTTGGAGCGCATGGTCGAAGGCCGGACCAGCGTCCTGATTGCGCACCGGCTCTCGACCGTGCAACGCGCAGAGACGATCTTAGTGATGCATAAGGCGCAGTTACGCGAGATGGGCACCCATCAGCAACTACTTGCCAAGCGCGGCCTTTACTGGAAGCTGTACCAGTTGCAATACAAGGATCAGGAGAACGGCGTGGCCGCGCCCACGCTAAGCCAGTCTGCGGCCGCGCCTGCAATCTAGACACTGCGCACATCGCAGATTTTTCGTGCGCACTCTACTTAGATTGCGTAATCGTCTCTCGTGGCGCGGCTTTTCCCGGCGCCATTTTCTTTTTCCACTCCACCATCATTTACATTCCAGCAGACCCTCCTTCGCAGAAGCGGCCACTTTGCCTTTTTTCTGATGCGAATTTCAGAAACGGGACACTATATCCCCGTGAAAGGAGTTCGACCCGCATGAGAAACCTAGCAGCCATTCCCCTTATGCTTGCCAGCGGAGTTTTCCTTGTGCAAGCCCAGACGCCTACTCCGGCAACCTTGCCGGTATATGAAGTAGTCAAGTCAGGAGCCTCAGAGACGGAGGCCGCGGCCCTGGCTAAGCAACTGCAAATCCCCGCACAGAGCCTCGTAAACGGGAGGATCTCGTTCATCGATTCGGAGAAGTACCTGAAGGTTCCGACGGCTCCTGTAACCGACACCGAGACGATTCGCCGTTTTCGAGTAGCGACGAAGAACAAGAGTCCCGAAAGGGAGATTAGCCTGACGGCGATCGATACCAAGGCCTTGGGGGCGCTGCGTGTGCTGGACGAAAAGACGGCGCTGGGTAACGTTGCCAAAGCCTTTGAGGCATCCGAACTGCGGCTGCAATCGGCGACACCGGCGGCGGGTCACAACACGTTAACCATGTATTCGCGCGATAGCACCGGTAAGTGGCTGGCAAAGGCCAAACAACTGGATACTACGGTGAGTTACAAGTTCAGCGTGGAGAGCGGCTATCCGCTGGTCGGGCCCGGCGCACAGGCGCAGATTACTTATGACGCCGAGGGTCGTGTTAGTCAGCTGCTTTATGCCGCGCGGCAGTTGAAGGCCGGAGCGATGGTGAAGATCATTCCGGAGAATGAGATCAGGGAGCGGATTGCACGCAAGCTGCCCGTGAACGCACGCATCACCACGCGGCTGGTCTATCTGTCGCCGCCGCTCGAAGGGTATCTAGACCGTGCGGAGAACTGGCATCCGACGGTCATCCTTCCTTACTACGCTTATTACGGAACGACACGGCTAGCCAATGGTCGCGCAGGTGCGGATGGAGAGATTCGCTCGCGAGTGAGTTATATTCCTGCGACAGACGACCCACGCTTCGTGCCCTCGGTGACTCTGACGGCCTCGGCGGATGGAGCAGCGGTGCGGGCTCGCGCTGTGGTGACGGGCGGGACACCTCCTTACACATATATCTGGGGCGGATCGGATCCGGAGGTATCGCGCAGCACGGGCGATTCTGTCGCATACACCGCGCAGGCGCGTGCTACCGAAGCGCTGCTGCGCGAGCGGGGCTTCCAGCTCTCAACTACCGAGCGGGTTGGCGTGACGGTGATCGACGCCAATGGCGTGGCGATTCACGGTTCGCAGATCATCACCGTTCATCCGCGTCCCAATTTACCTTCGCATGGCGGCGGTATTACGGGGGCGAGTTATGGGGCGGAAAGCCCCGCCGATCCGGGAGAATGGACGCCGTGCCGCGTAGGTTGGCAGAACGGCATGGGCACATCGGGCGCGGGCGGAGGAACGCAAAAATTCGCATGGCTGGGCGATGACGCATGGCCGGGAGACTTCATCGAGCCCAAGCCGGCGGGAACGCTGGTGTCGACTCCGTGGGTTTACGGCGATGCTGATTTTGCGAATTGGGGCATCAACACCGCGGACTTGGTGATTGACATCGCGGACGGCAACTCGGATACCAAAACTGCGATGCAGCCGGGCGCGCCGCTGGCGGATTACGCTACCGCGTATCTTTGCGGCCCGACATTTGGCGGCAATGTAGGCCTCAACGGAAACGGCTACGGTACGCCGGCTTCGTACACGGTGAACTACGCGCCATCGTGGGGTCCGACGGGGCCGAACGATACGCTCGCCTGGCTGCTCACCGACGATTGCGACATGCTGGACCCGACCGACGGCGGAGGGCTAAACGTGGCGCAACGCTGGGGTGTGGCCTTCAACGGCTTGCATATCATGGCGGGCTTTTCTTCGCTCGACTACGGCGACGGTCCATTCGAGAACGCCGTAGCCAAGAACATTCTTGGCGTTGGCGGATCGCCGCAGACGATTGTGCAGTCCTGGTTCAATGCCGCGCAATCAACGAGTGCGGGCACACCGGCAGCGATGGGGCCGGCATTTTCGATTGGGCTGGGTCTCTTCTGGATGGCCAACATCGACGATTATTACTGGGGCAAGGGAAGCGTGGGAGCAACCATTGTGCCCAGCACTTTTGCGCCAGGAGATATTGGATTTTGGTATCTGAACGGATCGAACGCAAACACGCTGGTCTTCCCTTGAGATAGGGAGATGTTTTTGTATTGCATCGTAAGTAGCGGGGCAGTCCGGCAGCGCACGAGTTATCCGGATTGCCCTGTGACTTTTCAAACTGGCTTGCGATGAGAGCAAAAATTTTATGGGCTCGCTTTCCAGCGAGCCCGGGGAAGAGGCGTTGCAGAGGGGAACGGGGGGGGAGGTGGCATGATGAGCCCAGAGATCGGGCAAACTGCAGGGAACAACGTTTCGGAGAGGAGTAGATCGGGGAGCGCCTCTTTGTGACAATCCTACACCTCTTTTGCCCGCGGGGTTTGTCAATCTCACACAAAATTTCAACATTTTTTGAAGTCACTTAAAATGCAAACAGGTATAGGAGGGCAATGAAGGTTAAACACACGTTTGCACTTAGTTTGATTCGGGCAGTTATCCTATTCACGTGCATTTGACTCTTCACTAAATCGCTTGATCAAAGGCAAACAAAGGGCCACTCGCTATTCGCGGAGTGGCCCTAACTGCACACGATAGGCCCAAAGATTGGGCCAACTGCAGGGGGCAACCTTTTTGGAGAGGAGTGGACCGGGAAGCCGCCCCTTGCGGAGTATCCTACACCTATTTTCCGCGCCAAGTAAATCGATTTTGCTCTTATTTGTAATATTTTTTTAATTCGCTCGAACTGGATAAGAGTGTGGGCGGGTTGCAGGACGCCGGCAGGGAAGCTAGGCACACGTTTGTACTTTGTTTGGCTTGGGCAGTTATCCGAGGGCATGTGCGTTTGACCTTCATGTCTCGTCGCAAACCAAAGAGTGATGGACGGCTATCTTCGCCGCTTCCAGGCGGGAGCCTGCCGTATGCCAATCTCAATACTTTCGAGCGGAAACTTTGCTTGACCGTCTGTGGGATAGAAGAGGCCATGACGGCGATGGTGGAATGCGGCTTGGCGTTTTTCGAACAAAGAACTTCAGAAAGGCGAAAGATGAAACTGAATTGTGACGAGAGTGGAAGACGGGGGATGAACTGTGTCCCGATGTTTGCAGGACTAGCATTGGCCTTGATTCTCTTTGCGCCGGGCGTGGGCGCGCAGACGCAGCCCGGCGAGTTCAAGCCTGCCGAGGCGAAATCCAACGCAGATACCTATCAGACGCTTTACCTGAAAAACATCACTCAGCAAAACGATGCTAACGATCTTGTGACTGACCTGCGCAATATGCTTCCCAAGGCTAAACTGTATCTGGTGCCGTCACAGAATGCCATTTCCATGCGCGGAACTCCCGAAGACATTCAACTCGCGCAGAAAATTCTCTCGGAAGTGGACCGGTCAAAGAAAACCTACCGCCTCACCTACACGATTAACGAGACGGACGGCGGCAAAAACATCGGTTCACAGCATTTCACCCTCCTTGCGACTCCTGGGCAGAAGACAGTGGTCAAACAAGGCCAACGGGTGCCTGTTTTCGTTGGGACGAGCGATGCCAAGAGCTACATACAAAATGTCCAGGTACAGTATGTCGGCGCCCAGGTGCAATATTCCGATGTAGGATTGGCGATCGAGGCTAGCGTGGATGAAACAGCAGAGGGCTTGAGCTTGCATAGCAGGGTCGAACTCTCCGGCCTTGCAGAGCAGAGTTCCCCGGTGGGCTCACAAGACCCCGTGATACGACAGACAGTGCTGGAAGGTGCGTCGATCGTGGCGGAGGGCAAGCCGCTTGTTTTGGGATCGCTCGATCTTCCAGGTGGCACGCGGAAGCAGGAGGTCGAGGTGGCTTTGGACGTCGCGCACTAAGCGAGATCCGGCTGGCTTCGCGATAATTCGCCGACATGATCCGGTTCAGCGGTACACAAGTAAAAGGGCCACTCCTTATTCGTGGAGTGGCCCTTGCTTCAAGCGTTCAAGTTAGCTCGAGTTACTTGGCTGTAACCAGCGGCTGGGTGCTGAGGCTGCCGTCCTTGTAACCCTTGGCGATCTCAACAATGGAGCGGGCCGTGTAATCGCCAGCGTGACCGGCCTGGCCGAATTGGGTCATGCGCTGTGAAACGACCTTCTGCATGGCCTCGCGGGCGGGCTTGAGGTAATCGCGGGGATCGAACTTCTCCGGGCTCTCGACGAAGACCTTGCGGATGGCGCCAGTGATGGCCAGGCGGTTGTCAGTATCCACGTTGATTTTGCGAACGCCGTTCTTGATGCCGAGCTGAATCTCCTCGACCGGTACGCCCCAGGTTTCCTTCAGTTTGCCGCCGTACTTATTGATGATGTCCTGCAAATCCTTGGGCACTGAGGAGCTGCCGTGCATGACCAGATGGGTCTTGGGCAGGCGCTTGTGAATGGCGAGCAGCACGTCCATCTTGAGTACCGAGCCATCCGGCTTCTTGGTGAACTTATACGCGCCGTGGCTGGTGCCGATGGCGATGGCCAGAGCGTCGACTCCAGTCAACTCGGCGAACTCGACCGCCTGATCTGGGTCGGTGATGTGATCCAGGCCGGAGCCGCCTGCACCGTGGCCGTCTTCGACGCCGCCCAGCACGCCGATCTCGCCTTCGACGGTGACGCCGCGCTCATGCGCGAAATCGACCACCTTTTTGGTGACTGCGACGTTCTCTTCAAAGGTGGCGGGGGTCTTGCCGTCTTCCTTGAGCGAGCCGTCCATCATGACGCTGGTATAACCCAGTTCGATGGCGCTCTTGCAGGTCTCGAAGCTGTTGCCGTGATCCTGGTGCATGGCGATGGGAATTTCGGGATTCAGTTCGGCAGCGGCCAGGATGAGGTGAAAGAGATACTTGTCCTGGGCGAACTGACGCGCGCCGCGGCTGGCCTGGATGATGACCGGAGAGTTGGTTTCCTTGGCCGCACCCATGATGGCCTGAATCTGTTCCATATCGTTGACGTTGAATGCGCCGACGCCGTAACCGCCCTTGGCGGCCTCGTCGAGTAGTTGCCGCATGGAGACTAGAGGCATTGTGGATTCTCCTTCTGAGTTCAGAACTGGTTTGGGGCTGCTTGGATCTAGCCGCCGGTGCGCTCGGGCCCATTTGGGCGGGCAATCAGCCTGTCGGACGGCGGGAACCGCAATCATCCCCATCGTAGCAGAGACGCGCAAGAGCGAACTGTGCATTTGGGCACAAAGGGCCGTGGCGATTCTGCAACCCGATTCAGGATGGGCGCGTCGCGATGCGGCATGGATGCGCGGTTTCCTCTCTGCGCGACCCCGTGTGGAATAATCTGGCGGTGACCCTTGCCGCTTCAGCCCACGACTATTTTCTTTTGGCCTGCGCCGCAGGAACTGTCCTGCTGCTGCTACTTCTCATCGCGAAGGTCCGGCTGCATCCGGCGCTGGCTCTGGCTGTTGCGGCCTTCGCGCTGGGCGTGGCTTCGGGAATGCCTCTCACGCAGGTTCCGCTCTCCTTCACCAGCGGTGTGGGCAACCTGCTGGGACACATTGCCATCGTGCTCGGCCTGGGCGCTGTGCTGGGGCGTCTGCTGGCCAGCTCCGGCGGCGCTGCCTCAATGGGGGAGTTCCTGGTAAGTAGCTGCGGCTCGCAGGGTTTGCCCTGGGCGCTGTTGGGGCTGGGCATTCTGGTGGGCATGCCGGTCTTTTTCGAGGTGGGACTGGTGCTGCTGTTGCCGATTGTGGCCGCGTCCGCCCGCCGCAGCCACCGTCCGCCGATTCTGGTGGCTCTGCCGGTGCTGGCTGGACTCTCGATTGTGCATGGAGTGCTGCCGCCGCATCCGGCTGCGATGCTGGCGGCGACGCAATATCACGCCGACCTGGGGCGCACCATTTTGTTGGGCCTGGTTGCTGGGCTACCTGCCGCCGCATTGGCTGGGCCGGGCTTGGGCTGGCTGCTGATGCGCCGGTGGAGCAAGCGGGCGGATAAGGTCACGTTGGATTCAACCGAGGAAGGCTTGCCTCTGTTCGCGCCGACGGCCAAAGAAGATGAATGCCTGTCGGGTGCGGCGGCGATTGCTACCATGGAATCGCATCCGAAACCCGCGCCGGCCGGTCCCATTCGCGCGGCGACGGCTATTCTGCTTCCCGTGGCGCTTATCTTTCTGGGCAGTTGGGCAGACGCCGTGGCCCCGCCGGGAAGCGCCGTCAACCAGACGCTGCACTTTGTGGGAAGCGCGGATGTTGCGTTGCTGATCGCTGTGCTGGTGGCGCTTGTGACGCTAGGCGCGCACGTACAGACTGGGCAACATCACGGCCTTGAACTATTGCGTAAGCTCACCGGCGAGGCCTTTGAACCGATCGCTCCCGTGCTGCTGATTCTGGCTGCGGCTGGCGGCTTAAGTGGCATTCTGCGCGATTCGGGAGCAGCGCAGGCGACGGTGAGTCTTGCGTTAGGCGCGCACATGCCGCCGTTGGTGCTGGCGTGGCTATTGGCTGCGGTGGTGCGCGTCTCGATGGGTTCGGCGACGGTGGCCATGGCCGTAGCTGCGGGGATTCTGGCTCCGATGGCTGGGCATTTGGGCGTGCGCCCGGAGCTGCTGGTGCTCGCGACCGGCTGCGGTTCGATCATTCTGTCGCACGTGAACGACCCCGGCTTCTGGATGATTCAGTCCTTCTTCAAGCTGGAGTTGAAAGAGACGCTGGCGACGTGGACAGTGCTGGAGACGGTGCTGTCGGTGGCTGGGCTGGCGATGACACTGGTGCTGGCGGCGGTGCTGCGATAAAAATGGTGATACCTGTAAAGGTTGTGTAGTTTTGCTAGACTTGTTACCGAAAGAGACGGTCATGAAAAAGTGGATTCTGACCTTTGTCGCGATAGCCGTTGCGTTAGGTGGAATTGGATATGCTTGGTACCGCATACACCAGCGGCAACAGTGGCGGGAAGCCTATGGCGATGCGCTTGACGCATTCAAACGCGCATACGACTACCGCGATGCTGGTGTTCTGCTTTTCGAGCCGAGGCTGAAGGACTTCCAGACTGCGGACGACAGGCTACAAAGAATGAGTCAGATTGATTACAAAACTCAGGGCGATGCGGAGATACTGCATCTCTGCGGTGATGAGATTGGAACCTACAGGGACGAATCACGGATCATCCGTGAGGCGCTTGAACTTGGCAAGGCAGGTCTGAAGAACGCCGAGTCAGCAATGGAATCGCAGAAGTCGGTGGATAAGGAAATGGCCCAGTGCCTCTCGGCCCGATAAGGGCCTGCGTCTAATCGCAGTACACCGGGATTGGCCCCTCACTACCTTGCCTGCCGAGAACGCACTACTCACCAGTTTCGGAAATAAGCGCATCATTAACGGAAGTCTCGACCAGAAGCGCTTTGCCGCATTTAGCACACGTCCAAAGGGGCGGTCTTTCAAGCGCATGAAACTGAACTTCCGCCCCGTTATGGCAGGTATTCTTTGGAATTTTCGTGCGGACTTCCACTTTTCCACCAAAATCCTTGGTGATACTGTTTCTGGATTTCGTCTCTCTGTATTTAGTCATTTTCTCCTCCTGCATCAACCTACTTAATAGATTCTAATCCTTCGGCAAATCCGGGATCATCGTAGCTGAGCCGGCCGCTCTGCGCCGCTTGACAGCAGATCGGACTGCTCCTAATCTTGCCCTATGGACCTTCAACTTCCAGAACGTCAGGCAGCGGGACTAGCCAACCTTGCCACTCGCACCGGACGCAGCGCTTCTGAGTTGGCAGTGGAGGCGGTGGACCGCCTGCTCGCCCAGGAGAACTGGTTCGACTCTCAAGTCCAGTTGGGAATCGATCAGATTGCGCGTGGCGAATTCCTTGAAGAGGAAGAGATGGACGCTCGCATGGCGCGGATGATGCGGGCTTGAGACAGCTGTGATGGTCGATGGCTGCGGCCGACGATCTCGAAGGCATCGCCGATTACCTCTATCTTCACCACCCGTCCGTTGCCACCTCCACCCTTCAACGGCTCTACAACGCGGCCAAGTCGCTCAAGGCGTTTCCCTATGCAGGCCGCATTGGCACGAAGGGCGGCACACGTGAGCTGGCTCTCGCGCCGCTTCCATACCTGATGATTTATACGGTGGATGATAGCTCGATTCACATCCTGCGCATTCTTCACGCCGCTCAGGAGCGTCCCTAGCGAGACAGCTACGCAATCTTTTTTGATGCCCTACAGCCCCAGCACCGCTTTTTGTGCCGCGAAAATCTCCTTTAATCCCACTTCGGCCAGATCAATAAGCCCGTTCAACTGAGCGCGCGAGAAGCTGCCCTTCTCCGCAGTGGCTTGCGTCTCGATGAGGCCGCCGTCGGCGGTCATCACTATATTCATGTCCACCTCGGCCTGCGAGTCCTCCTCGTAGCAAAGGTCGAGCAGCGCTGTGCCGCCAACCAGGCCCACCGAGGTCGCGGCTACCAGTTGCTTGAGCGGCGATGCTTTGAGCGTTCCCGCCTCGACCAGTGCCTTCAACGCGAGCGCAAGCGCGACGGCTGCCCCGGTAATGGCCGCGGTGCGCGTGCCGCCGTCGGCCTGGATCACGTCGCAGTCGAGAATCACGGTTCGCTCACCCAATGCGTGCATGTCCACCACCGAGCGCAGGCTGCGGCCGATCAGCCTTTGAATTTCATGTGTTCGGCCGCCGATCTTGCCCCGCTCGCTCTCGCGCGGCGTGCGGGTGACGGTGGAGCGGGGCAGCATGGAGTACTCGGCCGTGACCCAGCCGCGGCCCCCGCCGCGCAGCCAGCCCGGAACACCTTGTTCAATTGTGGCGTTGGTCAAAACGCGCGTGTTGCCGAAAGAGACCAAGACTGAGCCTTCGGCTGTCTGGACAAAGCCGGGCGTGAGCGTGAGCGGACGAAGCTCGAGCGGGGTTCTGCCGCCGGGACGATAGAAGGGCGAGGAGGATGGGCTTTGCATGGAGAGATTGTACGGGAATGGGCCTGCGACGCAGGCGTCAGACCCTCAATGGGAGGCCAGTCCCAGAAAGGGAAGCGGTTCTTTTGCTGGGCCGGAACGGGAATCTGCTTGTAGATGTTTGAAACTACGAATCTTAGCGTCATCGCGCCTGGCTGGCTCGTTCCATTATGGGAAGCTTTGCTCGTTGTGGGATAGGTGGGAGTGTCCAGTAATTGGACACAAAGCCCTTCCCTTATCAGGAACTTAGAAGGACTGTTCTGGTTTGGCACGCTGCGTGTAATAGAAGGGACAGCAATACATAACAAGGTTGGAAACGGGAAGGCTCAAAACGGGGCAGGGTTGGAAGGCTCTGAACTCCGGGAAGGCCGGAAGCGGATGAGGCAGTTAGCGGCTCATCCGCGACCGGAGAAGTGTGGCCGAAGCAGCGTGGACAGAAAAATTGGCGACGGAGAAGAAAGGAAACAGGTTATGCAGCAGACAGAACAGACAGCGGGATTTCAGGGCAGCGGGCTGGCCACGACAGGCCTCGCCGAAACAGGGCTGACAGCAGGTTTGGCTGTAGCGGGGCGGGCCGGAAGCATGGCCTCCGAAATGGAACGCAAAAGGGTTGAGGCAGTGGTTGAAACCTTGGCCGACCTGCGCGGCGGGGCTGAGAATCTTGCCGAAGTGGCGCATGACGCACGCAACATGGTCACGGCTCTGGGCCTTTACTGCGACTTGTTGGAAGAGCCGGGTGTGTTGCACTCTTCGTTTCTTCACTACGCCAACGAACTCCGCCTGGTGGCCACGGCCAGCCGCCGTTTGGTCGAGAAGCTGGTCGTCCTCGATGCGCGTCTCGGACCGGTCAACAACTTTTCAAGAACGACCAGCTTCAACGAAACAGGGACTCAGGTTGCACCGCTGAACGCCAGCCGGCTCGAGCGGGCCCGCCATTGGGATCTGATGCCTCCCGAGCTGATCAGCAACCTGGCCGGGGAACTGGAAGTCAACCGCAATCTGCTTTCGGCTCTCGCCGGGCCATCAATCACGCTGACTGTTGAGGTCGAAGGCGGAGCCCTGCCGGTCGAACTGACCTGCGAGGATCTGACCCGGATTCTGGTCAACCTGGTCAAGAACGCCGCCGAAGCTATGCCCGACGGAGGACGAGTCGCAATCCGCCTGCATGAATTTCATGCCGGAGTGGACACCCCGACGTGGTTGATGCTGACTATCGAAGACAATGGGCCCGGCATCCCACAGCAGGCGGTAGAGAAGATCTTCGAATCCGGCTACAGCACCCGCACGGCCGCCGCCTCCAGTTCCGGCGACTGGCCTGTCTCGCACCATGGTCTGGGTCTGCACATCACCCGCTCCATCATTGAGACCGCCGGCGGCCACATTCATACCACTCACCGGGCTTCGGCCGGAGCCCGCTTCGAGATCGAGTTGCCCGTCCGTTCCCGCTGACAACGACGACGAAGAATCCGCGACACGCCGACCGAAAAACGTCCGGGGCCGCGGCAACAAAAAACCAATTACCGATTTGCGCGTGAGGCGAATACAATGCTCGAAACAGTAGTGAACGCAAGAACCATGGAGTTCATCCCCCAACTCGCGGAGCCGCCAGTGCGCCTGCACCTGCTGGTGGTCGATGCCGATACCTCGGTTCGCTCGGCCTGCGCGGAGATCGCCGCGAGCCTCGGTTACGCGGTCGAAAGCACAGGCGACCTGGGTCAGGCGCGCAGTATGCTGCGCGGCTCAACCGCCGACATCCTGCTGGTCAACCTGCCGGCGGGCACCAACCAGGGCCTGGAGCTGGTTTCCGAGGTCAAGCTGCTCTACCCCCAAACCGCAGTCATCGCCATGACCGCCTCGGGATCAGTCAACGCCGCCGTCGAGGCCATGCGCTGCGGAGCCTCGGACTACCTGACCAAGCCCTTCGCCATGGACGAGCTTTCTACGGTTCTCGACCGCGCCTCCGCCAGCCTGGTCACCGACACGGCCACCCGTCAATTACGCGAGCGGCTCAGGCTCTCGCAAGGCCTCGGCGCAATGATCGGCCGCTCCGGCGAGATGGAGAAGCTCTATCGCATTCTTTCCAAGGTTGCCCAAAGCTCTCACCCCGTGCTGGTCCTCGGCGAAAGCGGCACCGGCAAAGAGCTTGTGGCGCGCACCATCCACGCCTACGGGCCGAACTCGAACAAGCCTTTTTTGCCTGTCGACTGCGGCTCGCTGGTGCCCACGCTGATCGAGAGCGAGCTCTTCGGCTACGTCAAGGGCGCCTTCACCGGCGCCAACCGCTCGAAAGACGGGTTGCTGGTCTCGGCCGAGGGAGGCACGGTTTTTCTGGATGAGATCGGAGAGCTTTCGCTCGACTTGCAGGCCAAGCTGCTGCGCACTTTGCAGGAAAAGGAAGTCCGGCCCGTCGGAGCCACCCATCGCGTACCCATGAAGGCGCGCATCGTGGCCGCCACCAACCGCGATCTGGCGGTGATGGTCGAAAACGGAACCTTCCGCAAGGATCTCTTCTATCGGCTGAACGTGGTCAACCTGCGGCTGCCCCCACTGCGCGACCGTCGCGAGGACATACCCCTACTGGCAGCGCATTTCCTGGACCACATCAGCCGCGAACACGGCACCAAGTTCACGTTGAGCGACGAGGCCCTGCGCACCATGATGCGTCACGACTGGCCGGGCAATGTGCGCGAGCTTGAAAATTCCATTGAACGGGCCTGCGCCCTCTCCTCTGGGCCAGTCCTACACCTGGGCGACCTGCCCACGCAGTTGCAACAGCAAGGCCTGGATGCGCGTCGCTCGGCCGTCGCCTCCACCGAGCCAACCAATGAAGCCGGCGGCACACCGCAGTTGACCACCCTGGCCGACCTCGAACGTCAGGCCATCCTGGGAGCCATTCGAGCCCTCAACGGCGACAAGCTTCAGGCCGCGAAGCTGCTCGGCATCGGCAAAACCACTCTTTACCGCAAGCTGAAGGAATACGGCATCGTCGATCCGCTTCAGGAAGAGTGACCCGCCCGGATTCAAGCCGGGATCGATCGCGCCGATAGAACACATACGGGAAAAACTTCACTGGTCCCGTGCGGAAATGAACCGCTTCAGGGACCACACAAGCCCCGGCCACAGGCTGGTCGGGAGAGCTGACGAGGAGCTGGCAATGAGCATTCTTATCGTGACCGGAATCGAAGGCGCCCGCAATTGCGCCGCCGTAGTGGCAGCGCAGTTGGGCATGGAAGTTGAAGTAGCCGATGGACGCAAGACCGCGTTGGCAGCATTGCGCCGCCGCGAGTTTGCCGCCGTGGTGATGGACGAGACCATGGCCGAGTGCGACCCGGCCGCAGCAGAAGCCGTCTGGGAGCATTCGAGCCTCGCCATTCCCCTGCAGATCAACTTCGCCCTCTCCGGCGCCGCCCGCCTGGTCCGCGAGATTCGCGCCGCCTTGCATCGCCGCGAGCGTGAGCAGACAATGGCCCGCCGAGCCGCTGCCGCTGCCATCGAGACCGAGCTCAAATCCACGGTCGCCGGCTTGCTGCTTCACTCCCAATTGGCGCTGAACGGCAGCGAAGTCTCCGGACCGGTAGCCGACAAGCTCCGCATGGTGGCTGATCTGGCCGGCAGCCTCCGCCAGCAATTGAGCGCGCCTCTGATGGCCCGCACCGACACCGCCGCCTAACCACCTGCGGTGGGGCCAACTGCCTTCGGCCACCTGTCTTCGGCTCCGTCCCGCGCCAGAAAAAAGGCGCGGGATTATAGCGGTTCTCCAGTTGCTGCAGAGGGAGACTATTGCAGTTGAGTGACTTTTTCCTCAAGAAAAAGCCACCTTCGACGCTGCCAGACACATCATGTGAACTGGAGAACCGCTCGAGAAAAGTTTAATGCGTTGCACGCGCATCGCCGGGGCGAACCTGCCCCGGCTCTTTTTTTGAGCCACCATAATCTATCCGCCGTTGCGCTCCTTGTCGCAGAGTGGGAGAATGAACGCGCCGGGCTATTCTCTGAACCAAGCAAGGGCGAACCAGTGAAAACCTGTCCGCAATGCGACTCGGGCTACCCGGACAGCCGCACCACCTGCCCCACGCACGGCTTGCCGCTCAACGAGATACGCGACCTCCGGCCGGGCATGGTTGTCCATCAGAGTTACCGCATCGTCCGCAAATTGGGCCAGGGCGGCATGGGAGCCGTTTATCTGGCTCAGCACATTCTCATGGACGAACCGCGCGCCCTCAAGTTTCTTTCTCCCGAGTTGAGCAGCGACCAGGCCTTTACCGCACGCTTTCTGCGCGAGGTGCGCACGCTGCGCCAGATTCGCAATCGCAACGTCGTAGACTGCGGCGATCTCGAATCCGCCGAAGACGGCTCGCTCTTCTTTTCCATGGAGTTTGTAGATGGGCCGGACCTGCGTGGCCTCCTAAATGTTTGTCATCCTGAGCGGAGCGCACCGGGCCCCCAGCGACAGGTCTTCGTCGCTGGGGTGGGAGCGGAGTCGAAGGACCTGCAGTTGCACTTCGGCGCACTCCCCGTTGAACTCGCCCTCTCCATCGCGCGCGGCATTGCCGAGGGGTTGGGCGCGGCCCACGCCAAGGGCATGGTCCACCGCGACATCAAGCCGGAGAACATTCTCATGGCCAAGGACGGCGGCGCGCGGCTTCCCAAGATCGCCGACTTCGGCATCGTCGCCACCAAGGAGTCCAGCACCGCCTACACCCGCACCGGAGGGACTCTCTTGACAATGGCCTACGCCGCTCCCGAGCAGTGGCGCGGAACCGCTGCCGCCGAACTCGACGGAAGGACTGATTTTTATGCCCTCGGCGGAGTTCTCTACGAGATGCTCACCGGACAAACCGTCTTTTACGCCGAAAACTACGAAGGCTGGGCGCGCCAGCATCAGACCACCCCTCCCCAGCCGCCCAGCGCTCTCCGCCCTGAACTGGCAAATTGGCTTGGACTCGACGCGTTAGTCCTGCGCCTCCTGGCCAAAGACCGCAACCAGCGCCCCAAAGACGTTGCCGAACTGCTCGGTCTGCTCGACGCCGTACGATTGGTTCCGTCCGACGCGCATCGAGAAACCATCAAGGAGGCTGGGAAACAGGTGGAAGGAAAGCACTCCAGGCAGGTTTCCCTCTGGGCCTGGGTCGCCGCTGCAGTTGTCTTACTGGCAGTGGCATTCGCCGGCTCGCGGATATTCCGATCAAAATCTCCAGCTGCAACGAGATCGGGTGTGAGCGGCATTCCGCCTGGACTGATCGAAGAGCCTCTGCCGCAGGCGCAGCCGACTATTAAAGGCGGATTGCCGCCGTGGGAGGAGGCTGCCCGGGCGTCGCAGCCGACACCATCCTCGCAGAAAACCGGTAAGGCGGCCAAGAAGCAAGATATCTTCGACCAGATAAACCCCACCAAGCCGCAAGTATCCAATCCATCTGTTCAACCGCAAGACACTGCCGCAATTGAGAGTCAAGCCGAGGCGCTCCCCAGCCGGAAGCGCTATGTAGAGGCTTTACCACTCTTGGATGATGCTTGCAAAGCAGGAAACCGGGATGCATGTGCCGGACTCGGCCGCATTTACGAGCACGCACTCGGCGTTTCGCAGGACTATCCACGAGCGGCAGCGCTTTTTTCCAAAGCCTGTGAGGCAGGCTCTGCCGTGGGTTGCAGCGATCTCGGTGATCTATACACTAGCGGAAACGGCGTAACATTGGACTATTCTCGTGCGGCAACTCTTCTCGCTAAATCCTGCGATGCTGGGTATACCAGGAGCTGCAGCAATCTCGGAACCCTCTATGCGACAGGCAATGGCGTTGCAAAGGATTATTCCAAGTCAGCCATTCTCTTTACGAGATCATGCGATGCGGGAGATGCAAGGGGATGCGCATTTCTCGGGGTACTGTACGTGTCAGGCGACGGCGTTGCTAAAGATTATCCTCGGGCGGTCACCCTCTACGCCAAGGCGTGTGATGCAGAAGATGCCTGGGGCTGCGCATATCTTGCGGATATGTACAAGAATGGCACCGGAGTAGGCAAGGATTTGGGAAAGGCCAGAGAGCTTTACACCAAGGCTTGCTCCATGGGTGAGGAATCGGCCTGTAGGGAAGTGGAAAGGCCTCATTAGTTAACTCCGCTTCGATATAGCATTCCGCCCTCAGGCTAACGGGAGAGCACCATGCAAAGCATTCCGGATATTTGCAGCCGGCTTCTCGGCTGGCTAACGAGAAACATCACCGCAAACTCAGTTGTATTCGTCGTTCTCTTGACAGGGTATTACACTTACCTGACACACCGGATGACCAATGCTATAGCGCGACAGACGAGGGCGATTGTACGGCCCGTTGCGACCCTTGAGATTCAGTGGGACAGGCAGGAACAATTCGGGCCGCACGGATGCCTTGAAATCAAGAACCTTGGCGCTCAGCCGATCGTCATTTTGGACATTAGGATCGTATGCGCCTTTAATCTGCAGAGCTTTGTCGAGCATTTCACGGCTTCGGACAGGTGCGTGGTTTCCCCAGGCAAATCGCTACCGATAAATTTCGATTTCAGCGGGAGTCTAACGGGCTCCGCCATGCAATGGAGCTCAATCGGTCTTGGCTACCGGATTGAGGTGGTTATGTCCGACCTTTCCGAAGACGTTGTTCTGACATATGGAAGTATTCCAGTCCTTGGAATAAACACTTGCAGGGCAGGTCTGCCACTCCGTGTTCGTTCGCGCTATTTCTTGAAGCCAATCAAATCTACTTGTTATCGGGCGAAATGTTGGCTAAAGGGAAAGGGAAGGCGACAATCGGAATAGGACGACGGGGGCCCACATCTCGATTTTGAGATGTGGGAGACGATGAACCCCAACCCGCCGCTTTGGCTTTAGGACCAAGGCATTCCGGAGGGAGTCGGCGCTTCTGCCCCGGAAGGAAGCCCACGCGAGCGAATAGCGAGCAATTGGCCGCACCGCAGGTGCTTGCAGAAGATTACCCTCCCCCAGCGCACAATAAAAGCATGAACAACGACCAGAGCCGCAAATTTTTTGCTGACTGCTGACGGCTGAAAGCTGATCGCTGACAAGGTACCCCCCTCCCCCCCTTTTTATATTTATTTTCGGCCCCTAAAAATTGCAGATAATTTTAACCTCTTTTGAACCAGTATCTTCCGAAGTCAATCCGCATAAAAGCGGTTCCACTACCGAATTCCAGACTTTGCACATAATTATTTCCCGTATCGAAGTCCCAAAACTCCGTTCGCCGCAGTCAAGTGTGAAACCAGTAGGCATAAACTGATGAGAGCATGAAAGATTCCGCCGTTCTTCTCATCGATTGCCCGGACCAAAAAGGCCTGATCGCGCGGGTTTCCTCGCTTCTCTACCGGCAAGGCGCCAACATTCTCCACGCCGATCAGCATCAGGACCACGCGCTGGGCCTGTTCTTCATGCGCGTCGAGTGGGCTCTGAACGGTGCCAACGGTGAAGCGGTCTTCGATCTGGACGCCTTCAAGGCGGAGTTCGCGCCAATGGCCGCCGAGTTGGGAATGCGCTGGGAGTTGACATCGAGCGCACGGCTGCCGCGCGTGGCCCTTTTCTGCTCGCAATATCTGCACTGCATGGCCGACCTCTTGCATCGCTGGCGCACCGGCGAGTTAGTCTGCGAGATTCCTGTCATTGTCTCGAACCACCGCGCAGTCGAAAACCTGGCAGCCTTTTACGGCATTCGCTTCGAGTACATTCCGGTGACGGCCGCCACGCGCGGCGCGGCCGAAGCGCAGCAACTCGAATTGCTGGCGCGGCACGAAGTCGAGCTGGTGGTGCTGGCGCGCTATATGCAGGTGCTTTCTCCGGCTTTCGTTGCGCGTTACCCGGCCGCAATCATCAATGTGCATCACTCTTTTCTGCCCGCCTTCACGGGAGCCAAGCCTTATCATGCCGCGCACGCCCGCGGCGTCAAGCTGATCGGGGCCACGAGCCACTATGTCACTGAGATACTCGATGACGGCCCGATCATCGAGCAGGATGTGGCCCGCATCTCGCACCGCGACCAAGTGGAAGACCTTGTCGCCCGCGGCCGCGATTTGGAACGCATGGTTCTTTCGCGTGCCGTCCGCTGGCGCCTGGATCGCCGCATTCTTTGCTATGGAAACAAGACAGTGGTGTTCGATTAGAGGCAGGGAACAGAGAGGGGCTGCGCAGAGTTTGAAGACGGTAGTTAGAAGCTAACTTCTGTTCTGTGCCAATTCCATGCCGTAGAATCGCCCTAAGATGAAGTGTCCATATTGCGGCTTCGGGCAGGATCGGGTGGTGGACTCGCGCGAGAGCAAAGAGGCCGACTCGATCCGGCGGCGGCGGGAGTGCGAGCGGTGCAATCGCCGCTTCACGACTTATGAACGGATCGATGAAATCCCCTACATGGTAGTCAAGAAGGATGGGCGCCGCGAGCGCTTCGACCGGCAGAAGATCCTGAGCGGCCTGTTGCGCGCTTGCGAGAAGCGGCCTGTGGCGTCGATCAAGTTAGAGGCCATTGTGGACGCAGCCGAGGCATTTCTGGTGGACGCCCCAGAGCGCGAGCGGACAGCAGCCGAGATCGGCGAGCTAATCATGGAACATCTCAAAGGGTTGGACACGGTGGCTTACATCCGATTCGCCTCTGTCTACCGGGACTTCAAGGACGTGCGCGAGTTCAAGGAAGAGCTGGAAGGGTTGCTGGGCAGCCGCACTGCTGGCAAAACGAAGAAGTGAAGACAGCTAATAGCTGTTAGCTAACAGTTATCCACTTTCTGCATTCGATGCGCAATAGCGCCGCCTCTTGACGTTTGACAAAGAGGCTGCGGCGTTATTTGCTCGCCTCATCCAGTTCAAGGCAGTTTGCGCCTATCGAACAGGCTTGGCCGTCGTCTTCAACCTTTCTCAGCACGCTGACCACGCCTGTCGTAATGCCGTGGTCCTTGTCCACGATGGGCGAGCTGCGAATCTCTACGCGTATCTCGCGGCGCTCGCGGCTGAGCATAGTCGCTACACCTGTAGCGCGCTTATCAAGCGCCATGGTAAAGCTGACCTGTGTCTTGTTGTCGGAGCGATAGGAAAGCAGGGGCAATGCTTTTTCGATCACCTTGCCCTTTAACTCGGCGGCCTTCCAGCCGACCAGCTCTTCCGCCGCCGGATTGACGGTGCGGATAAAGCCCAGGGCGTCGGTGACGATAATGGCGTCGGTCAGCGACCCTAGCACGCTTTCCAGCCACAGGCGGGCGCGCTGCGATTCATCCTGCGCCTTGTGCGCTTCAGTGACGTCTACGGTCACAACTCTCATGCCCACCGGCTTCCCCCCGGTGTCGCGGATGAGGTTGCGGTGCAGTTCGTGCATGCGGAAGTTGCCCGAGCAGGTATAGATGGAACGTCGCGCCACCGGAGGGTCTTCGCCCGACTCCATGGCCGCCATAAAAGCCGCGCAACTCATCTCCTGCTCCTCTATTGGCATCAGCTCCCAGGCCAGCTTGCCGATCAACTCGCCGGAGTCGTCGGAGTGCAGCAGCCGCGTAAGACGATTGGCGCGGGTAATCGCTCCATAGGCGTCCATCTCGACGTAGGCGACAGGCAATTCGTCGAACGGGTCGGATTGCGCATTGCTTTCCACGGCCGGCATGGCCCCAGAGATCTCGGTCATCGTCTTCACCTTTTTTTTGCGTTTTGGAGCGAGAGTTTATAGAGATCGTCGGCGTTTTTGAAGTCTTCGATCGGGGTTATGTCGAAGGAAAAAGGGATACGCAGCATGATCGAGCGCCCACCGATATTGACGTTGATGTCGCTATTCTTCGCGGCAATGCGATGCAGCTCCGCGTTGAGCAGATGCTCATTGGGCCGGCCCAGGAGAATCGCGACCAGGGAAGAATCGCTCCAGTGGAAGATGGCGTCATCGCTGTGCAGGCTCTCGGTGAGAAAGGCCGAGACGGCCATCAGGGAATCCTCGACTGCTTCGGGGCCGAAACGCTGGCTGACCATTTCAAGGCAACTAAGGCGGAAGACTACCACGAAGCCACTGGCGCCGCGCTCCATCGCTTTGCGGAGATGCTCAACCGCAGCGCCACCACCCAGCAGGCCAGCTGCATTCTCATTGGTGGTCGACGTATCTGCAACCTTCAGCGGCGAAATTTTGGCCCCTTCCGAGTTCGCGCAGCGCAGCTGCAGGAATCCGTCCAGCAGGCTGCGATAGTCCTTGATCTCTTCGGCGGTGGTCAGCAATTCAATTCCCTCGATGAGCGGCTGCGCGCTGGGTGAAGTCGCATTGACGCCAAAGGCAGTCAGCAATTCGCGCACCAGAGTCGCGGTTAGACCTCGCCAGTTTTTTTGCCGGTCCCGAAGTGCGGTCTCGACGCCGGTGCGATAGCTTTCAAACTCGTGCAGGACCGTCCTGACCACGGCCAGACGATCTGCGTTGTCCATGCGGTCCGGAATTTGCAGCGCCATTCTGGCGGCGGTTCCGCGAAACTCGCTGGAGCTTTTTGCGTCGATCCTGGGCATGGCATCCGCTGCGCCCTCAACCAGCGCCGTCAGACACGTTCCGGTGTTGTCGGCAACCGGCTCTCCGCTGGCTGCGGGCTGGGATTTGCCCCATCCGGTCATCTCTCGCAGGCCCATCCCGTACTCTCCCGGATGAGATTATCGGCCAGAATGCACGATTTCAATAGGCCTTTCTCACCGAAGTGAAATTTCAGGCATTTCGGCCTCGCTGGATTAGAGCGGTTTGAATCTCGATTCTGCCGGCGTAACACACATACGCCGCGAGGAAATCGCCCGGTCATTGCCCTTGCTCTTGTACACTGGAGAGTTAATGACCATGAAAAACAAATACCCCATCGGCATCCTGGGCGCGACTGGAATGGTCGGCCAACGTTACATTCAACTTCTTGAGCGCCACCCGTGGTTCGAGATTACGTGGCTGGCAGCTAGCGACCGGTCGAGCGGTAAAACGTATGGCGAGGCCGCGAAGTGGCGGCTCGACACTCCGCTGCCAGAACGCATCGGGAAGATGACCATCGCCCCCGCTGAGCCTGAAGGCGCGCCCAAGATTATCTTTGCCTCGATCGATGCAGCCATAGCGCGCGAGATGGAGCCAAAGTTTGCCGCGGCGGGCTGCGCCGTGATCTCTAATTCCAGCGCCTTTCGCATGGCGCCCAACGTGCCCTTGGTGCTTCCCGAAGTGAATGCCGACCACCTGCACCTGATCGAGGAGCAGTCCTGGCGGCTCGAGTCTGGCGGTTATATTGTTACCAACTCCAACTGCACCGTCATGGGCCCGGTGCTGGCTCTCAAGCCGATCCAAGACCGTTTCGGAATCGAGCAGATTTTCGCCACATCCATGCAGGCTATCAGCGGTGCAGGCTACCCCGGCGTGGCGTCGATGGACATTCTCGACAACGTCATTCCCTACATCGGGAACGAAGAAGAGAAGATGGAAGAGGAGTTGCTTAAGCTGCTGGGTAAGCTCGATGGTCATGTGGTGAAGCCGCTGGTTGCGCGCATGAGCGCGAGTTGCAATCGCGTCGCGGTCGTAGACGGTCATACGGTCTGCGTCTCCATCAAGCTTGCGAAGCCCGCCACTCGAGAAGAGTTGCTGGCGGCGTGGTCCGAGTTTCGCCCCTTGGCCGGACAGAAATTGCCTACGGCCCCCGATCAGCCCGTCGAGTGGGCGCCTCAGAATGACCGTCCGCAACCGCGCCTGGATCGCAATCGCGGCAATGGCATGGGTGTAACCGTGGGCCGGCTGCGTCCTTGCGGCCTGCTTGATTGGAAGTTCGTCGTGCTGTCGCACAACACCATTCGCGGAGCGGCCGGCGCGACCATTCTGAACGCCGAACTGCTGGCGAGCCTCGGCAAACTCGAACCGGTTAGAGAGCCTGCTGCACGCGCCTGACCGCGCCTTTCAACGATGGGAAGACTCGCATGAGCTTGGTAGTGATGAAGTTTGGCGGCACGTCGGTCGAGGATCCGACGGCCATCGGCCGCACAGCGGCCATTGTGGCTGGACGCGTGGCCCTGGGCAAGCAGCCGATAGTCGTGGTGAGCGCCATGGCCAAGGTCACCGACCAGTTGCTGCGCGCCGCCGAGGCTGCTTCGACAGGCGACCGCACCGGCGCCCTGGCCATCAGTTCACGGCTGCGCTCGCGCCATCGCGACACGGCCGTTGCATTGGTGAAGAATTGCGCTGAGCTGATCGACATAATCGACCAGAAGTTCGACTCGCTCGATGAGGTTTTGCGCGGCCTTGCGGCTATTCTCGAACTTACCCCGCGCATCTCCGACCTGATCGTCAGCTACGGAGAGCGCATATCGAGCCGCATCGTTGCCGCGGCCTTCTGCGAGCAGGGCATCGACGCCGTCCATGTGGATGCGCGCGAGGTCATCGTCACCGATTCGCAGTTCCAGAAGGCAGTTCCGCAGGACGCTCTCATCGAACAACGCGCCCAGATCAAGCTGCTTCCGCTGACCGCGCAGGGCAAGGTTCCGGTGATGGGTGGCTTCATCGCCTCTAACGAAGCCGGCATCACGACCACCCTCGGCCGCGGCGGCTCTGACTTCACGGGCGCGCTTATTGGCGGCGCGATTCAGGCCGAGGCTATCGAAATCTGGACCGACGTGGACGGCATCATGACCGCCGATCCACGCGTTTGCCCCGAGGCGCTTCGCGTGAAGGTGATCAGCTTTGAGGAAGCCGCCGAGCTGGCCTACTTCGGCGCCAAAGTGCTGCATCCGGCCACGATTCTTCCGGCGGTTAAAAAGAATATCCCCGTCTTGGTGCTCAACAGCCGCAACGCAAGCTGCGAAGGTACGCGCATCACCTCGCTCGCCCCGCACTGCAAGAGTCCCTTCAAATCCATCGCCGTGAAAAAGAAGCTTTCCATCATCGACGTGGTGGCCAGCCGCATGTTGATGACTCACGGCTACCTGAAGTCGATTTTTGACATCTTCGACAAGCACCAATGTCCCGTAGATATGGTTTCAACCAGCGAGGTTTCGGTCTCGCTCACCGTCGACTCGAACGAGAAGCTGCCGGTTATTGCCGCGGACCTCAGCCAACTGGCCGATGTGAAATATGAAGGCAAGAAAGCGCTGGTCTGCATGGTCGGCGACGATATTCGCGGGCAGAACGGCATCGCCGCCCAGGTCTTCGCGGCCATTCGCCACATCAACGTGCGGATGATTTCGCAGGGAGCGAGCGAAATCAATATGAGCTTCATGATCGACGAAGACGACGCCGACGAGGCTGTGCGCTCGTTGCACGCGGCGTTCTTCAAAGATCCTGATCCGGCGATCTTCGACGTTGAGGCACGGCGCGGTTAAGACGCAAAGATCCGATGAAGTGCACAGTTTTACGTTTTTTGGGAAAATACTGAGAGGTTTTTTCAGAATATTGATTCTACTTGGTTGAAATTATCTGCAAAGTTTTGAAAATATAAAAAGGGGGGAGGGGGGTACCTGAGCTTTCCCACTTTATCTTGACCCCATTCGACACTTGGCCTCTGTTCGCCAGCTTTGCTTGCTCGGACCCCTATATGACATTGTGCGCCAGCGGGAGTTAATTCTCTGCAACCACCACCTGCGGTGGGGTTAACTGCCTTCGGCGTGGTTTCCGGGTCTCAGAATCGAGGACTGGGGCATCCGGCATCGAAATCTCCAATATCGCGAATCTTTTCCATGACGCTGCTCTTATTTAGCTGCGACCCAGCCATAAACAGGGGCGACGTTCTTGAACTTCTTCATCGGTTTGCCATTGGCAACATCCACCATGTAGATGTCGAATGTTCCACTGTCTGGATCCCGCGATCTGTTGAATAAGAGCGTTTTGGAGTCGGGAGACCAGACGGGCTTCAGATTGGGACCAACATCGGAATGGAACCGCATGAGAATTCGGGAATGAGTGCCGACGGTGCTCATCAGACGGACCTGAAAATCGTTAATCGCATAATATCGCCCAGCGTAGAAATCCGACGGCTGGGAATCTGCACGATCGGTTGGTATGTATGCAACATAAGCGATCCACTCTCCCGAGGGGGACCAGGAGGGAGTCATGCCTACGCCGATGTTCGAGACTTTACCACTCTCAACATCGACAATATTGATCGTACGGATTTCGGACACGTAACCAAGCCCCTGATCACTATGCGACTTCAAATCGAAAGCAATGCGCCGCCCATCCGGAGACCAGCTGATTACTCCTGCATTTTCGGAAGGGCTGTTAACGGACTCTACTTTCGCAGTCTTGAAGTCGAGTATCCGAAGGTTCAAATGGACACCAAAAGTATCTGGGAGCGGATCGCTCGTGACATAGGCCATTTTCTCTCCGTTGGGAGAGATTGCAGAGGAGCCATAGAAACCTGTTATCTCCAGGTAGTCTGTCATTCTACCATCCTTCACGGAATAAGCGCTGATAATGCGCCTCTGGTCGAGTGGGGAATTGCCTGGGGTGCGACGCACGCAACCAATGATCCTTCCATCTGCCGAGATGCTGAGGAACGCGCCGGTCAAGTATTCCGGCAGAGTTACTGTCTCGTCCTCGTTCGCGAGCAACTGCCTTTCTGGCAGATAGCCCTCCTCCAACAACGCCGCTCCCGGCAACCGCGGAATGTTGTCTTTGTTGTATTTCTGCGACTGTGCAGGCCATGGACAAGCCAACACGATAAGCAGAATAACATTAGCAAAGCCTCGTTCCCTCACCATAAACATCATTAACCTTTCAAACTCCTAAGAAGTTCGGACACTGGGCAATCTCGCACAAACTCAGAAGCCTCAATCACCGATTGTTGGGCGCGATGGGAGGCGGGCTGCGGAGAGGATCTTCACGATCTGCTCGGCCATGGGGCCGGAGGCAACGACTCCGTCGAAGGCTCTGACTCTGCCTGAGGCGAGAACGACGCCGGTCGCCTTTTCAGTGAGGACGTAGGTGTGGATGTGCGTGAATACGACCCGGTCTATCTGGAGTTGCAACTCGGCAGGACGCGGCTTGCTGGTGCGCGCATCGACGTAGCGCGGACTGTCGACGATGGACAGGCCCAGCTTTTCCCAGCCCTTTTGGTTCAGCAGAGCGCGGGAGAGGGTGGCGGAGGAGAGAAAGTCGGTATCTGAAAAGATGCAGATGGTCCGGGCCTTTTTGAGAATCTGGTCGCGATCGAGATCGGCGGCGCTGAGCGGATGTTCTTCTACCGGCGCTTGCGCGGGTTGAGTGAGCTGCAGGGAGCCGGTGATTTGGACGGATTGGACGGGCTGCGGGTTGGCGGCGGTTGAGGCGGCTTGCGTGGGCTGCTGTGCCATCAGCAGCGGGCAAAGGATGAGGCAAAACGCGAATAGGGTCAACTTTTGGGTCATGGAATTCCTCTTTCAGTGGGATTGTGAGGTTGTTGAAACTTTGGATACGAGGGCATCGGATTTGTCTTGGGCCGGCAGAGGCTCAACGGATGAGCGGGCATTCCGTTTCGGCGGTGGTTGGCGATAGATCAGTCTGCCGGGGACCAGGATTTCAACCGGTATGGCCACAACTAAACCGGCAAGCGCGCCAATGCCGGTTCCAAAGATGCCGGTAAATACGGCGGTTGAGGCGTTATCGTGATTTGCTGTGCGAATTCCGGCCCATACGCCGCTGGCGGCAGCCGCAGTGCCGACCGTAATCTTGAGATTTCTATGCGACTGATTGAGCCGGATGGTTTCGATCTCGGCGCGGTCTAACTGGTAGCCTCGGTCGTTTATCCAAGGGAAGTTTGAGTTACAGAAGAGGTAGTCATCGGTTGCCCCGGCAAAGCGGCAGTGAAGGTCGTGACTCCCGGCTCCTGCGACGACTATCTCTTCGTCATGCGCGAGATCTGCTACGCGGCTCCAGCCAGTCGCAGCAGGCTTGGCGGGCTGAGGATTATCCGGAAGCGCCTGTGATCTTGCTGCGGAAGGCAACAAGACAATCGCGATCGGAATCCAGAGAAGGTGTTTCATAACTCCGGATGTTAGGGCGATGGCGCGCGGACGCGAGAGGCGATTGGGACAGTTTCGTAAGTGTCCTAATCGCTAAAGCATTCTCAATCGCCCGGGAGAATTGGGCTTTGAGCGATCCCACCCTAAGTCTCTGGCCGTATGAATTTGTACCAAATGCGGGTCTGGAGACCCGCACGACAGCCGGTCAGAAGACCGGCGCTACAGATGCAAAATTATGCGGTCAGAAAACTAGCCGCAAAAACAAAAACGCGGCGAGGGTGGGGCACCCGGCAAAGTTTCAAGAAGCAGGTCCTTCGACTCCCCTTCGTTCTCCACCCCGGCGACGAAGACCAGTCGCTGGGGACCCCGGCTGCACTCAGGGTCGCTCAGGATGACAGCGGGGAGGGTGGGGCACACGTAACCTTTAACTATCCGAGAAGTTGCTCGATGCGGAGGGAAGATGCTGCTGCTCCTGCTTGCGCAGCCCGGCCAGGGTTGGCTCATCGAGCAACGTGAAGCGCAGCGGGAAGACGCCTGCGGGCAAATCGAGCGCTGTGACCGCATCGCAGACTACGCCGGATGTGGCATCGAGGCCGCGCTTCCAGCCGGGCTGCGTGGCGTCCTTGACCAGCAGGCTCTGGGGCGGCAGGCCAGCGGCAATGAGCAAGGTCTGTGCGATGCGCTGAAATTCTGTCCAGCGTGAGGCGATGCCGACCAACTCTCCGGCGTGAGCGGGCATGTAACGCTGCAAATGGGCCATCAGCTCATGCGATACAAGATGTACCTGAAGGACGGTCAACGCAGTTCCAGCGGGCAGCAGATTGCGCACCATGGCGGCCTTGCTGGGCACGGTGACGAGCATTGAGCTTTGAATGATGCCCGGCTCGACGCACTGGGCGGGCGCACATCCGTCGATGGGCAGGGTCAGGGCTTGCTCCATCTCGTGGATCACGATGCGGCGTAGCTCGGGGTCCGGCTCAATGACCATCCAACGCGAGGGCGGGGTGAGTGCCAGCCAGCGCTGCAAGCGGTCGCGAACCAGAGACTCCGTCGCGCCCAGCTTGCGCGCGGTTGCAATCATGTCGCCGATGAGTTGATCGACGGCAAAGTCGGCTGCCAACTCCGGCGAGAGCGGCGCGGCGGGCATGCTGGCGCGCACATAGACGCCGCTGCCATGGCGGAATTCAAGCCAGCCTTCCTGTTCCAATTGGCGATAGGCGGCGCTGGCCGTGTTGGCGTGAATGCCGAAGCGACGCGCCAGCTCACGCGTGCTGGGCAGCCGCTGGCCGGGAGCGAGTTGATGGCAGAAGATGCCGAGCTTTACTTGCGTGACCAACTGCTCGCGCAGGGGAAGCTCGCCGCTGCGATTGAGCCAGAGTTGCATAGAACTATCCTATGGCACGCTCCAGAAGCGAGTTCATCAATGCTGGGGGCTTCTGCTTCTTTCTGCCGTAGATCAGCAGCAGCGCCGCGAGCAGCAGCAGGATGACTCCTAAGACCAGCAAGCTGCCTTCGGGACCGTCCGTGCCACCACTCCATAGAGCGTTGCCGGCGGGAGTGGTGGTCAAGTAGTGGCCAGTGGCCACGTTGCCGCTGTCTGCGGCGCCATAGAAATAAGTCTCAGCCCAGTCCCAGGCGGCGTGGCAGCCGATGGCCCACCATGCCGAGCCGGTAACCCTTATGCTGACGCAGAAGACGAAGCCGATCAATGCAGCGGCAAAGATACCGACTGGATTTTCGCCGCCGTTGAAGATGTGCACGAAGCCGAAGAGCGACGAGGTGACCCAAGCCGCCTGCCAGAATGCACCACCTTCAACCTTCTTAAAATGCAGCCACAAGCAGGGCAGAAGTCCCAGGAGGGCGACAGCATAGAAGCCCCAGACGCCGTTGCTCTTCGTCTTCACGAGCAGGGGCAGAGAGCAGAGAACAGCGTTGATTCCCAGCGCCCACCAGAAGTTGATGCCGCGCGTGAGGGTGAATTGCAGATAGCAGCGGAAGGTTCCTTCCTCGACGCAGCCCACCAGCAAAAAGGCGCAGCCCCATAGCGCGCCGAACTTGAAGATTGCCGCGCCGGAGAGTGCGACGGGGCCGAAATGCAGCCAGTGACCCCAGGCCAGGGCTCCAATCAGCGCGGAAAGCGCCGCGAAGCCAGCTAGCAGGCCACTGAGAAAATGGATAATGCGCCGCGGGCCGGTCAGGTTGAAGGCCAGCAGGCTGCTTCGTTGCTCGACGAGCGCGATCACAGCGGCTGCTCCCACCATCGCCAGGAAGGAAACCAGCTCACTTACGAACATGGTGGAGGCGGTAAACTCCGCCTTCTTATCGATGAGATGGAGACGACCAACCACAAAACCAACAGCTGCGGCAAAAAGACCAAAAAGAAGACAGAAGATTAGTATCGACCAGCCGGCGCGCGGGCCCTGGTCGCCGATGAAGGTCCAACGCAGCCATTGGAATTTTGGCGCTTGCGGAGTTGGAGCGACGATTTCAGGTGTTTTAGCGGTGTCCGCGGCACTGTGGGCGAGCGGCGTTTCCGGCGGTTGGGGTCGAATCTCCGGCTCCATGGAGCCTCCTTGCGAGATAGAACAGATTTGTGTGCTGAATTGCTCTGATGGAAAGATACTCTACGAAATCGCCGTTTGGGAAGTTCTGCAGTTAGTAAAACCCCGATCTATCGGCCGTCATCCGCCAAAGGCGGAATTCTTAACGCAAAATTGTCAAAACAGTCTTGGAAGTAGAGCCCAGGTTTTGTCGCTGTGGCGCGATATGCGGCTTAGAACCTAGGCCAGCCGTATATGAGTCTGTTCATATCCCATTCATACAGTCCAGAGTGGAAAGCCAGCCACAAAACATCGCGAGAATTGTATACTGAAAACGAGAAAGGCTCAGGGATGTTTCAAGATCGGCAGCGGCGAGGATTTGTTCTGATTGCGGCTATTGCAGTTGGAATCGCTCTGGTTTGCCTGCTGGTTCCGCACGGTCATTCCGGCGGCGCGGATTGGCTGGCGATTTTGCCGCTTCTCATTGCTGGAGTCATCTCACCACTTAGCCTTCTTGCGCCGCTGGCTTATGAGTATGTGGGTCGCACACCAGACGCGCCGGCTCTGCCGACATACTTCGAGCGCCCACCACCCTTCCGACTCGCTTAATTTCCTCAAGACTGGTCTGGCTTTGCGGGACAGCTTCGCGCTGTTTTCTGCCCTGGACCGAGTTATAGCGAAGTCTTGTCCGCGATTGGAAAAAGGGTGCGTATGAACGTCGATGCGATCTATGCCTGGTGCATTCTTGCCGGATTCATTCCTTTTCTGGCAATTGTGCTGATTCTTGTTCACTACTGTTTTTGGCGCCTGCGTTTGCGAGAGATTTCAAGGCCAAGAAGAAAACGTTCGAGACTTTATTCCTTTGCTCTTGCGCTGGGAATGGCATTTCTCCAGGTGATGCGGTTGTTTTATCCGTCCAGCGTTGCTTGCATTCTGAAGGTGCAGGAGGACGAAGACGCGGATGAAGACGAGGATGGAGATCCGGAAGATCTGAAGAAACAACTTGACCGCCAACTTAAACGGATTCGGCGCGGCGAGCCGGTCGAGAGGCTGGTGTTACGGCTTTGAGTTGGCGGTGGTTCAATCCCAGGTCCCAAAATCGGGACCTGGGGTACCCAGATTGTTGTTACACGGCAACAAATGCGAAAAGGATGAGGCACCCAATCTTCTTTGCGGACGGACATGTCCCGCCCGCTCTAACCCTCACCATTTACACTGGTAGACGGAGAATCCTGTGTTTTTCGATAAATTTCTGACGAAGATTTTCGGTACGGCGAACGAGCGTTTGATCAAGCGGTTGATGCCGTTGGTGGCTACGATCGGGGCTCTGGAAGAAGATACCAAGAAGCTTACTGACGACGAGCTGCGGGCGAAGACCGTGGAGTTTCGGGCGCGGATTGCGGCACGACTTGAAGGCGTCACGGACGCTGACGAACGTAAGGCTGCCGAGAAGGCGGCTTTGGACGAGATTCTCCCAGAGGCCTTCGCGGTGGTGCGCGAGGCTGGTTGGCGCGCGGTCGAGATGCGGCACTTCGATGTGCAGTTGATCGGCGGCATGGTGCTGCACCAGGGCAAGATCGCCGAAATGAAGACTGGCGAAGGCAAGACGCTTGTGGCTACGCTGGCCTGCTATCTGAATGCGCTGGCGGGGCACGGTGTGCACGTGGTCACGGTGAACGACTATCTGGCCAAGCGCGACGCCGAGTGGATGGGCAAGATCTACGAGTTCCTGGGGCTAACGGTGGGCGTGATCGTTCATGACCTGGATGACAACGAGCGCAGAGCCGCTTATGCCGCGGACATCACTTATGGGACTAATAACGAGTTTGGCTTCGACTATCTGCGCGACAACATGAAATTCGAGATAAAAGATTGCGTGCAGCGCGGGCACTACTACGCCATTGTGGACGAAGTGGACTCGATTTTGATCGACGAGGCGCGGACGCCGCTGATTATCTCAGGCCCGACGGACCAGACGACGGACAAGTACCAGCGGGTGAGAAAAATCATTCCGCAACTGGAGATGGGCGAGGAGATCGAATCCAGCGACACCAAGCGCCAGGCGGAACTGGGAATCCAACTAAGCGAGGGCGAGAAGTACCTGAGCGGCGACTACATTGTGGACGAGAAGCAGCGGACGATCGGCGTGACCGACGAAGGTTGGGTGACGATCGAGAAGCTGCTGGGGATTGGCAACATCGCCGATGCCGAGAACTGGGAACTGAAGCACTACGTCGAGACGGGCATCAAGGCGCACGCGCTCTACAAGCGGGACGTGGAGTACGTGGTGAAGGACGGCGAAGTAATTATCGTCGATACATTCACCGGACGGTTGATGCCGGGGCGGCGGTGGAGCGATGGTCTGCACCAATCGATTGAGGCCAAAGAGGGCGTAAACATTCGCAAGGAAGACCAGACGCTGGCCACGATCACCTTCCAGAACTATTTCAGGCTTTATGAGAAATTGAGTGGCATGACGGGCACGGCAGAAACGGAAGCTGCCGAATTCGAGAAGATTTACAAGCTGGAGATCGTTGTCATTCCCACGAACAAGCAGATGCTGCGGCTTGAGAATCCAGACGTGGTCTACCGCACGGAGAAGGAAAAGTTCAAGGCGGCGGCCGATGACATTGCGCTGCTGCACGAGAAGAAGCAGCCGGTGCTGGTGGGAACTGTATCCATCGAAAAGAGCGAGCGGCTGTCTGGGATTCTCGCGCGCAAGGGCGTGAAGCACGTGGTACTGAACGCCAAGTTCCACGAGCGCGAGGCGGAGATTGTGGCACAGGCCGGGCGGTTGGGGATGGTGACCATCTCGACTAACATGGCCGGGCGCGGGACCGATATTTTGCTGGGCGGTAATCCGGATTTCATGGCCCGGCAAGAGTTGGTGAAAAAGAACAAGGCGCGGGCAATCAGCGTGGCTGAGGGGGCGATTAATCCGATGGCTCCGGCGGGCTTCTTGCGCTTCTACTACCAGGGGCAGGAGTTCGAGATTGCCGAGCCGGATTGGGCAGAGGTTTTCAAGATTCACGCGGAGGCAGCGCGGCAGGAGCACGAGCAGGTGATCGAGGCCGGCGGGCTTTTCATCCTGGGCACGGAGAGGCATGAGTCGCGGCGCATCGATAACCAGTTGCGCGGACGTGCAGGCCGGCAGGGCGATCCGGGTGAGAGCAGGTTTTATTTATCGCTCGAAGACGACTTAATGCGCATCTTTGCCAAGCAGTGGGTGAGCACGCTGCTAGAGCGGCTGGGCATGGAAGAGGGCGTGCCGATCGAATCGAAGATGATTTCGAAACGCATCGAGGGCGCGCAAAAGGCAGTCGAGGCGCAGAACTTCGAGAGCCGCAAACATCTGCTTGAATACGACGATGTAATGAACAAGCAGCGCGAAGCTGTGTATGGCATGCGGCGTCAACTGCTGGAGGGCGTGGACCAGCGGGAACTGATTCTGGAGGATTATGTTGGCGGGATTCTGAGCGCGGCGCTGGACGAGTTTGCCGGCGAGAAAGTGCGGATGGATCAATGGAATCTGAAGGGGCTGGAAGATTCGCTGATTGATCATTTCGGGCTGAGTTTGACTGCGGCGGGGATCAAGCCGGCTGAACTAGAGCGGCATGAGCTGGGCGATGCGATTTTCGAAAAGCTGAAAGAGCAGTACGAGGCCAAGGAGAAAATTCTCAGCCCGCCGACGATGCGTTATCACGAGCGGATGGTGATGTTGAGCGTGATCGACGGGCTATGGAAGGATCATCTGCTCTCGATGGACCACCTGAAGGAAGGGATTGGGCTGCGCGGCTATGCGCAGAAAGATCCGCTGGTGGAGTACAAGAGCGAGTCCTACGACATGTTCGAGGCGATGATGCTGAAGTTTCAGGAGGACACGGTTCGCTTCCTGTTCCGGATGCAGATTCTGGGGCCCGATGGAGGGCCGATCGATGCGGCGCCACAACTGCGGAGAGCCGTTCCCCCGGCGCCTCCGGTGGCTAGCGCTGCGCAGCCTTTGACCATAGACGCGGTATCCTTCAACAGTCCGAGGGGCGAGATTGCGACGCGACAGCCCTCGACGACTATCGACGCGCTGGAGAAGGAGTTTCAGCGCAAGAAGCAGCGGGAGCTGGCAGTGGCGAGCATGGCGGGCGGCGGAGATGCGAGCCAACCTGCACAGCGGCGGGCGGGCGAGAAGGTGGGACGCAACGATCCTTGCCCTTGCGGGTCGGGGAAGAAGTTCAAGAAGTGCCATGGGGCGGGGAAGTAGCTTCTCATCCGCCATTCCAAATCGCAGGTCTGAAAACCCAGACCTAATGCACACGGCCATCGTTCTTGAGCAATACATAGCATTTCAATTCGTATGGGTGAGAAGCGATCGTTCATCCGACCCTTGCAAAACATTGCAAAAAAGGTATAATGATTTGATGCGATGGTCCGTTGGCTTTCTGAATGAGGAGGTCAAGGATGCTCTCGATGATCTTCCTCCCGATCTTCGAGCCAGCTTTCAGCACATTGTGGAGCTGATTCGGGCACATGGTCTGGAACGGGTACGCGAGCCTTACCTGAAGCATCTGGAGGGGCCGCTCTGGGAGATGCGCTTGAAGGTACGAAGCGGAGTCGCCCGCGCGGTCTATGTCACGGCAACGGGGATGCGCATCGTCGTCGTCCATCTCTTTGCCAAAAAGACGCAGAAGACGCCGCGAAAGGAAATCATTCAAGCCCTGAAAAAGGCCAAGGAGGTTCAATGAAGCCGAAATTCATTCCCGTTGAAGAGTCTTTCGCGCAATGGAAAAAAGACCCGAAGTACCTCGCGGCCTATAATGCGCTGGAAGGCGAATTTGCTCTTGCTTCGGCGCTTATCAAGGCGCGGAGCGATGCGGATATGACGCAGGAGCAGGTTGCCGAGGCGATGGGCACGACACAAGCCGTTGTTGCCCGGTTGGAAAGCGGCAGGGTGCTGCCATCGACGCGTACTCTGGAACGATTTGCGAAAGCCACGCGCACGCGTCTGCAAATCAGTTTCGCGCCTGAAACCTTGAGCCGCGAAGCAGTTCATTGAAACAACTTGGACGAGCGACAAAAAGTTTAAGAAGTGCCATGGGGCGGGGAAGTAACGGGCCGGGCGGCCTATTTTATCCTTCTCTCGACTCGGCGATTTCCCGCAACGGCCTGGCAATCGGAAAGGGATCTTTGCGTTTGCGAAAGAGGAAGAAGCCTCTTTTCTTTTCCGGAGTAGCAGGCAGGCCGCAGGCGGTTCTGGCCATCTGGTGGATCACTGTCGCAATGGGCGAGTCTTCAAGGGCTACTGGCGTGGCCGATCTCTGGGTGCGCCGGGCAGTGGCGAAATCGTCGGGAACCTTCCAGAGAGCTGGCCTGGTGAGGGCCTTGGCGATTTGCTCCTCATCGAAAAGCAGAGCATGCGGCGTATAGCGGTTGAGTACGATTTGAAGTTTGCGGCCGCGCGTGGAGAAGTATTGAGTGATGAGGCGATTGGCGTTGCGTAGTTCCGAGACGCCGACCTGCGCGATCAGGTAGAGGCTGACAGATTCTTCAAAGAGAACCGTATTCTTCAAGTCGACTCTCGATCCGGCATCGACAACCACATAATCGAAGCATTGTTTGGCGACAGCCAGCAATTTATCGATGGCTTCTATGGAGGGTTCGACGGGCTGAAATTCACCTGGAGCTGGCAGCACGGACAATCCTGAAGGGTGCCTGGTGAGCAGCGAGCAGAGGAAATTTGCGTCCAACCGGCTGGGATCGCGAACAGCGTTGGCCGTGGAATACTCGGCGACCATGCCGAGGTTGAGGGCTGCGTCTCCGAGGGGAAGGCCAAGGTCGATCAAAAGAGTTCTTTGGCCCGACTCCTGAGCGAGCGCAACGGCGAAATTGGAAGCGATGGTGGTGACTCCGCAACCACCTTTGGAACCAAGAAAGACGAATAATCTTCTGGACGTCTTTCTGGCGTGGTGAGTGGCCGAATGGCGGATGGATACGCGGGCCAATGCGCCTGCCATGTCGGCGCGGAGCAGTGGCAGAGAGAGGAACTCGCGGGCACCAGCGCGCATGAAGCGAATGGCCAGTTCAAGGTCGGTCTGCGCGGAATAGACCATGACGGTGGTGGTGCCACAGGCGCAGAGACTCTCCACCACATCGAAAGCGTATTCTGGGTCGCTGTCCAGGCCGAGGATGATGGCGTCGTAATGCTGCTCCAACATCTGGGGCAGGTCGTCGAGATCGGCAGGGAAGGCAGAATACTCCCGAACCGCTGTGCCCTGAAATCCAGCCAGAGCGCTGGCTACCTCTTTACGACGTTGGCCATCTGGATCGATGAGCGCGACGGACAGCGCTCCTGATCCAGTGGCATCGGAGATCGGGGCAATGACCGGCATAACATGTGTTGCTCCTTTTTGCCTGCATCGCCATCAGGTTTGATCGCAGACCGGTGGAATGCAGGAGGCATTCTGGAAAAGACAATTGGTTCTCAAGACGCGCGGCCCTGGCGCTTCGGCTACTGACCGAGAGCGAAGTTGAGCGCCACTTCCAACGTGGAGGTGCCAGGGCCGGGCTCGAATTTCCATTTGCGCACCGCTTCCTCAGCGGCGATCGAAAGCATGCCGTTCCCGCTGACTACTTTCACGTCGGTCACCTTGCCTTCCTGGTCCACGGTGACCGTGAGCTTGACCACGCCGGTGATTTTCATGCGCTTGGCAATCTCGGGATAAGAGGGCGGCACCTTCAATTTGACTGCGCGTTCGTCTGCTGCCTTGGCGGGCATTGCGAGCGCGACTACTAGCGCCAACGCGGCCGCCTGCATCAGCTTCAGAGAGGCGTGCCGCAACCGGTTGGGACGAGGTTGAAAACGATCTTTATCCATTGGATACCTCCAACTAATCGAACTTCTCATTGGGGTTATCGGCTTTGAGGGGGGCTTCGTTAATTTATTTTCAGAATTTGATTACCGATGGCACGGGGCGGCTGCCGAGCCGGGCGGGGCGGGCCAGAATCAGCTGGTTTGAGAGACGGCAGCGAAGGTGAGGTCCTGGGCGGCGGAGTTGTGCTCGGCGCGCCATTGGTCGAAGAGGCGACCATAGCTGAGGGTAATGTAGTGAGCCGGATCGACCTCCAGGCGGGCGGCGGCGCGGTCGATCCAGTCGGGAGAGCCTTCTAGCTCGGCGTAGATGCCGATAGGGGTTTCGTCGACCACGCAATGGCCCTCTCCGTCGCTCCACTCGGCACGCCATTTTTCGTAATGGAAGGCGGGGACCAGACCGAGGGAGAGAAAAATTTGTTCGATCGCTGCGCCGTCGGCGACCTCGGTCTCGGTTTCTATGCGGTGCTTATGACGGTCTTCCGCAGGCCCGGTGCCGGGGGTGCGCTTGTGGGTAACGGTCCATCGGCCAGCATAGTTGCGGATGCGCAGGATCTCGATGCGGGCGCGCATCTGGCGGTCGGGAGTGTCGTAGAGGACGTTGCTCTCGAAGGAGCGCGAGGTTTGGAGCGTGAAGCCGGCGGCTTCGAGTCGGTGAGTGAGGCCGGCGAGGTCTTCTACGCGGAATTTGATTTCGGTTTCTACGGGCATCTTACAGAGCGAGTATACGGCAAGTGCAGAATTCCCGCCTCAAAGTAATTCATTCTTCTCACGGAGCGGATCTACAAGATTGAGGATAGCCCCACAAGTTGCTCCATTTAGGGTCACCGGTGAAATAGGTTGGCTGCATATCACGAACTGGAATTGGAATCCAAGTGCGCGCGACCTTCTGCAATGTGTCATCTCCGCAAACCAGGAATTCAGAAGTCATCCTCTCGTTGCCGGACCTATTCAGCGCTTCGATCAATGCGTCATCCGATTCTGGGTCTCTTTGTTTTACGAAAAATTTGGAAGCGCCAACGACCACATCGGTGTTACGCTCCTTTAAGGCAGTCTGAAGGGCACTCGCCGCACGAGGGTCGTTGGATTCGCTCAGCATCCGAGCGGCATAATACCGGACGTTCGCGTCGGGATTGTGCAGGGCGGCGATCAGTGGCTCGACACCGGGGGTTCCAATTCTGCTCAACGCAACTGCTGCGCTCCCCATCACATGCCCGTCCTTATCGCTCAGTGCAGCTTGCAGGGTTGCCACAGCGCGGGGATCGTTGAGGATGCCCAGCGCATGCGCCGCCGCCGCCCGGACGACAACGTCCTTGTCCTTCATGGCTTTGATAAGAATTTTGAACGCACGTGGATCTTTGGTTCTACCCAATGCAACGGTCAGAATTACTCGAGTTTCCAGCGGTTGATTCTTGAGGATTGAGATCATCTGCTTGAGATTCTGCGCTTCAATATCGCCTATTGCATGAGCAGACCACCCTGGTACGTCCCGGCTAGTATCCTTCAGGGCGGCAAGCAGGGGGGCGACAGCTCGAGGGTTTCCGGTTTTGCCCAACGCTTGGACTGCTTCCACCCGCGTCCGATGATCCGTTGCGTCCTTGAGTATGGCAATCAGAGGCTCCACCGCGCGAGGGTCTTTGATTTCACCCAATGCACGGATCGCATTTACTAGATCCCATCCTTCTCCAATCTTCATGGTAGCGATCAGCGGCTCGACCGAGCGGGGATCCGTCATGTCGCTCAATGCCCACATTGCCGCCTTCGAGAGATCGGAATTACTGCCATTGAGTTCAACGACCAACGGTTCGATGGCGCGCTGGTCTCCGATTCGGCCCAATGCACGGGTCGCTGTACTTTGAACGTCAGCATCTTTGTCTTTGAGGGTCGCGATCAGAGGCTCGACGGTGCTAATGTCTTTGAGGTTTCCCAACGATTTAGCCGCACATCGACGAACATCAGCGCTATGGTCTTTGAGGGCATCAATCAGAGGCTCAACCGCACTAGCGACTTCGAGATAGCCCAACGAAGATGCTGCTTGAGCGCGGACGCGAGGATTCTGATCGCTCAGAGCAGCAAGCAGGGGGGCGACGGCTTGGGGGTCTTTGGTGGCTGCTAGTGCGCGGACAGCTTTGCTTCGGACCTCAGCATCTGAATCCTTGAGAGCTGCGATTAAGGGTTTTGTCACGCGGGGATCCCCGGCATCGTTGAGCGCCTCGGCCGCAGTGCTCCGGACCCTGGAATCCGAGTTATTGAGCGCTGCGATCAGAGGCTCCACTGCTTCTGGAATAAGCTTCGAGGAGTGTAGAGGCTCCATTTTGCTCAAGGCATTGACTGCGCGCGCCCGAACGAGAAAATCTGGATCCTTGAGAGCTGCGGTCAGAGCTTCGGTCGCTGGCGGCCCAATCTCGGCCAAGGCATCGGTGGGATCCAGATCCCAACGATCTCTCGTTGGGTGCTTCAGAAGTACGATTAAAGGCTCGACTGCACGAGGATCTTGTGTCTTGCCTAGCGCAGAAATCGCTTCCAGCCGGACGCTCCGGTCCGGATCTTCCAGCAAGGTGATCAGCGGGCCAAACGCACGGGGATCTTTGGTCCCACTGAGCGCTAAAGCCGCGCCACTTCGGACTTGAGGGTCTGGGGCCTTAAGCGCGGCGATCAAGGGTTCGACTGCGGCTGCCCCAATATTGCCTAGCGACTCTGCCGCCATCATCCACACAACTTCGTCAGGCTCCTCTCGGAGGGTGGTAAGCAGAGGTTCGATCGCACGAGGGTCTCTGTATTCTTTCAGGCCCATGACCGCGCGGTTTCGGACTTCGACGTCCGGATTTTTCAGCTCACCGATGAACTTGGTCACGCGATCCGTTTGCCCATGTGCGGGCGGGATGAGGCAGAGCACGCAAACGCTAAGGAGCAGACTCGGAGCAAACTGTCTTCCAACTTGCCAGAGGCGACGAACTTTCAACAAACTCATGCGAACTCCTTCAAGATTGCAGCGCGGCGGGCAGGATGGGGAGTTCTTATCCGGCTGGACTACACAGCGTTCTGAATTCAAAGCATTTTTGCTCCGCATCCACTATAGCGCGGGAGGTCAGGTGGCGGGCTGCGCGGCGAAGAGACGACAATGAAAGCGTGAAGACATTGCGATTAGTTGTGGATGCCGCTCATCTGCATACTGCCGAGGCTGAGGAGACGCTTGAGCGGGCGGCGGAGATTTTGCGCGGTGGAGGACTGGTGGCGCTACCGACGGAGACTGTCTATGGCCTGGGGGCGAATGCTCTGGACGCGGCGGCGGTGGGGCGAATTTTCGAGGCTAAGCAGCGGCCGGCGTGGGATCCGGTGATTGTGCACGTGGCCGATGAGTCGATGTTGGACGGGCTGGTTGAGAGGATTCCTGATGCGGCGCGCAAGCTGATGGCGGCATTCTGGCCGGGTCCTCTGACACTGCTGTTACCGCGGACGGCGGCTGTTCCCGATGTTGTGACAGCTGGACGGCCTCTTGTAGGAGTACGGATGCCGGGGCACGCGGTGGCTCTCGAACTGATTCGGCGCGCTGGAGTTCCGGTGGCTGCACCTAGTGCTAATACCTTTGGCCACATCAGCCCAACTACTGCTGCTCACGTGTTGGAAGATTTGGACGGACGGATCGATGCGGTGCTGGACGCGGGACCGACGGAGCATGGGGTTGAGTCCACGGTGCTGGATCCTTGCCAAACACCGATGATGATCTACAGGCCGGGAGCGGTGACGAGTGTCCAGATTCGAGACACTGCGGGAGCGGTGGAGTTCTTCAAGAGCGGCGCGGGGTTGCTGCAAACGCCACCAGAGGCGCTGCCTTCGCCGGGAGTGGGGCTGCGCCATTATGCTCCCAAGGCACGGCTGGTGCTGGTGAAAGGCGAAGGGACCGAGCTTGGTGCGCGGTTGACTGAGGCGTTGCGGAGCGAGGCCGGCGAACGTGTGGGAGTGATGCTGCCGGCCGAGGTGGACGCGCCGGATGGGGTTGCGGTGGTGTATGCATGGGGCCGATGGTCCGCCCCTGAGGAGATGGCGCGGGACCTTTATGCGGGATTGCGAACGCTAGACGGGGTCGGCTGCACGGTGATTCTGTGCCCGGTGCCAACGGCCGAAGGGATTGGCGCGGCCATCCGTGACCGGCTGCTTAAGGCGGCGTGGCGGAATGGTGCGGATGCTCATCGGATGTAGATAAAGGCAGCGAGTCGGCACGGCTGGGCGGGGGAGCGGTTAGTACGTTAGTAGACGATTTCTCATGCCAGTTCCGTTTTTTAGTCACTTTTCCCCGAAAACTATCTCATTGGCCAGCGTCGCCCAGTTTATACATATATTTGATGGCGGATTTGTAGACCATGGTCTTGGAGCGTCCGCGAAGCTTGAGGACATTGCGGTCGTACCACTCAATGCAGCCTTCGACCTGCTCTCCATCTTCGAGGACAAGGACCATGGGGGTCTGTCCTTGAATCTGCTTTTGCAAGTAGAAAAGCTCTGCGTGCCGTTGCACTTCCTGCTCCGGGCTGTAGGTTTGTAAGTGAAAAGGAGCGACTGCGATCTGCCGGTAGGTCGCGTGCGCTTGTTTAGGGTTGGGCGGGAATGCGGGTTTCTTGCCGGCGGTGGGCAGAATTCGTTCCGTGCTCATAAAAGAAGGTCCTCCCCGAGAGATTAAGGCTCACAAGGTAACAGGCTCTGGCGCAGAACAAGGGGTAAAAGGTACATCCGGGCCGTTCTTGTGTCGAAGGTTGGCTTGAGACGGCTCTTTTTGAAAAACACGAAGAATCCTGTCACGGCAATGCTGGAACAGCGGCTGCGGTGCGGAAAACGCGTTAAAGCGTTCGATTCTTGCCGGTGACAGGGATTGCTTGTATCGAAGAGATGCCTGACCGAGGTCGCGGGTTGCTTTTTTCTTTGTTCTAGTTTCTATCGAGACTGAAGGCCATGGCGTCGAGCGAGAGGGAACGGAGCAGGTTGCGGCGCATGCCTTGCTCGACTTGGACGAGGGCGCGGGCGGCGGAGTCGACCCAGTCCACGCTCAGACCCTGGCCAAGGCGGGTGAGTTCGGGCTCGATGTCCAGGTTGCGGATGAGCTGCGGCGTGCCGGCCACGATAAGAAGCAGGTCTTCGACGAGGCTGCCCAAGGCGCGGAGTAGGTTGATGGTTTTCTCCTGGCCGTCGGCTCCGGCGCGGTAGCTTTCGGTGGCATGGAAAAGCGCAGAGTAATCCGGCTCACGCAGTGCGGTGCGGAGTAGGATGAGTGCCTCCTGGCGGCTGGCGAGATAGACGGCGAGATCGAGGGTCAAGGCGCGGCCGACGGCTCCTTCGGCTAGGCGTGCGGTCAGTGCGCGGTCGGAGGCTTTGAGCTCGGGGCGGCGCTGGACTAGCAGAGTTTCGAGATCAGTGGCGGGAATCGCGCCGAGGCGGTGCACGACGGCGCGGGAACGGATGGTGGGCAGTAGCTCCTGGGGATTTTCAGTGAGCAGAATCAGCGAAGTATGGGTGGGTGGTTCCTCGAGGACTTTGAGCAGCGAGTTGGCTGCCTCCTTCATGAAGGCTGATGACGTGAAGATGGTGAAGGTGCGCTTGGATTCGACTGGCGGGCGGTAGTAGGCCACGTGGATGGCTTGGCGAACCTGGCCGAGCTTGATGAGCAACTGCGGCGGGTCAGGAGGAATGACGAGCAGATCTGGGTGGGTCTGAATGAGGATGCGAGTCTCGCGCTTGTCGGTGTCGCGCATTTCTTCGCGGGCGGCGACGGCCTCGGCTACGCGGGCTTCCAGATCGGCTGAGTCGTTGATACGGGTGCAGTTAGCGCAGGTGCCGCAGAAATCGGGCAGGCCGTCTGACTCAGTGGGTTGGAGGCAGTTGACGGCCTTGGCGAGCATCAGGGCCAGGGTGTACTTGCCCGCTCCGCGCGGACCGGCGAGGATGAGCGATTGCGGGAAACGCTCCGCGCCGATGCTCTCGCGCAGCCGGGTTACTGTCGCCGAGTTGCCGAGAAACTCCTTAAAGCCCATGGTTTGAGTCTAGTGCATTTGTGGACGGATCTCGAAAGGAAGCATCTTGAATCTCCGGAGTGTTCGTCCACAGTTTCACGGTAAATATGGGGTGCCTGGTCTCTGCTCAAAACGCTTCACCCTGGAAGCGAGAAGAACGACCGAACTTCAGGGTAGCTGGATGGCGGAAATAATCTGCAAAATGTCTCGTGTGATCGCCCAGTCTTGCGTCTCTGGTTCAAAAATCGAGAGTTCGGATACACCGTCTCAAAAAATATGTCAATGACACTTGACATATTTCGACATAATATGTAAAGTAAGATTGTCTTAATGTAAAGGAGACAAGTCATGGAATGCAAAACAAACAACCCCGCTGCCAAACGCTTCACGTATCGCTTTCTCGTCATGATGCTGCTGTATGCCGTCTTCTCGGTTCTGTCCACTTGCGGGCTTCTTCTCTGGCACCCTGCCGGCGTGTTGATCTGGCTGTTGGCTGTGCTTCCCGCGCTTCCGATAGGCGTGGCGGTGGTCTTCACCGGCTTGTACATGAACGAAGAGAAGGACGATTTCCAACGCGCTGTTTTGGTTCAAGCCTTGCTGGGTGGGATTGGAACAACTCTGGTTGTGACCACGGTGTGGGGATTCCTCGAGAACTACGCCCACTTCCGGAGGCTGGATATCCTCATGCTCTGGCCGCTTTACCTTGTTTTTGTTGTGATCTCCTACGGGATGGTCAAGGCGAGGTACAGATGAAAAACCGATTGCGAGTGCTGCGCGCTCTGAATGCGGCTGTCGCACATGAAATCGAACAATCCCCTGTCTGAAGGAAAAGGAGACTCATCATGGAGCACCACACCGGCAGTCCCGCAAAATTCAAATTCGAGGACCGATTTCTCTTCATCATCGTGCCGTTGTTCGTCCTACTGGGGATCTTGGATATTTGGGGGTTCCATTATCACCACCTTCACCCGACTGGCGCTTTGGCCTATATGTGTGCCTTTCTCTACTCGATGCCCATGATTGCATTCATCGTCGTTCTCGGGCTGTATCTGGCCGAGGAAACAGATGATTTCATGCGTGCTTTATGGGTCCAATCGATACTTTGGGGCATTGGCGCAACCCTGGCAATCGCCAATTTTTGTGGGGCATCGGCGCGGTTTGGTTTAGATCCGCATCTCGGTATCTCATCAATTCAATTTGTATTCCTTCTCGTCATGATTTTCACAATGGTGGTGATCAAGCTGAGGTACAGATGAAAAACCGATTGCGAGTGTTGCGCGTTCTGGATGGGGCCGTCGCACTTCGATCTTGAACAATCCGTTGTCTGAAAGAAAGGAGACAAATCATGAACTGCATTGGCAAGAGTCCGGCAGTGCGCGCCTTTCTCTATCGTTTTGTGGCGATGTTGTCGGCGAATGTCGTCATCTACACATTGACCTTCATTGCGTTTCATCGTTTTCAACTGAGGGGCATGGTCGCATATCTGCTTGCTCCGTTGCCTGCGCTGCCAATTGTCGGCGTGCTTGGCGTCTTTGCTCTCTATCTGAAAGAAGAACAGGACGATTTCCAGCGCTCAATAATGATTCAGTCAATTTTGTGGTCGACTGGCCTGCTCCTGGCCGCGACGAATGTATGGGGATTTCTGGAGAAATTCATTGATGCACCCCGTATCGAGATGCTTTTTGTCTTTCCACTTTTCTGCGTTTTCTGGGTCATGGTTGCCCCGCTGGTGCAGCGGAGGTACAGATGAAAAACCGATTGCGAGTACTACGCGCGGAACGGGAGTGGTCGCAGGCCGATCTTGCCGAGCGGCTGGAGGTCTCGCGGCAATCTGTCAACGCTATCGAGACGGGCAAGTTTGACCCCAGTTTGCCTCTGGCTTTCAAACTGGCGCGCCTGTTTGAAACCAGCATCGAGGCGATCTTCAGCGATGAGAGCCAATCAGAATCTCCGCCGGCGTTTCCCGGATGATCAATGTTCCAGTTGTGTTTCGCTTGATTTCGGGAAAAGGGGCAAAGGCCCGGGCCTCGTGAATTTGCACTCTTTCATGGGGTTAAAACCCCCTGCTCCCTCCGGATTCTCCCATGCTCGCCCCGGATTGTTACATGCACAACGTAGTATTAGTTGGCTGGACATTATTCGAGATCGTGAGTAGGATGGGATGGAAAGTCAGCTTTACGTTCCATCATGCTGAAGCGGTCTTGAAATATTCTGGAGATTGGGAAGGAAATCCGATCATGAAGGTTATTCGTGTTCTCGCCACCATGGGATTTGTTATTGCAGGAATCGCTTCGCTTGTTGCGCCGTTGCATGCTGCGCCAGCCACAGCCACAGCCGCGTTTGCGCCTACCCGTTTTAGCGTTGTCGACCTGGGAAAGGCGGGCAAGCCTGATGTGGTGCTGATTCCGGGGATGTCGTGTTCGCGGGTTGTGTGGGAGGCGGAGACGATCCTGCTGGGGCCGGACTACCGGCTGCACTTGGTGCAAGTGAATGGCTTTGCCGACGCTCCAGCGGGACCGAATGCAAGCGGGCCGGTGCTGGCTCCGATTGTCGAGGAACTGCACGCGTACATCGCGGCGAACAAGTTGCATCCGGTAGTGATCGGGCACTCGCTGGGCGGGCTGTTGGCGATGATGCTGGCAGAAAAGTATCCAGAAGATGTGCGGAAGATGGTGATTGTGGACGCGCTGCCCTACACCGCTGTATTGCTTGACCCGGCAGCGACGGTGGAAGGTATGAGGCAGCAGACGGAGGCGATCAGGCAGCAGATGTTGGCGATGCCGGCGGACCAGTATGCGGCGATGCAGCCGATGATGGCTGCACGGATGGTGACAAATATCGAGGCACAGAAGCAGGTGGCGGCCAGCTTCATTACGAGCGACCGCGCGGTGGCCGTGGAGGCGATGGTGGAGGATCTGCAGACCGATTTGCGCAGATATGTGGCGTCGATCAAAACGCCAACGCTGGTGCTCTATGCGTACGATGAGACGGCGCAAGAACCTCCCGCGGCGAAGTATGAGGCAATGGTTCAAGATGCGTACAAGCCAATGCCAAACGTGACTCTGGTGCGGATCGACAACTCGCGGCACTTCATTATGTATGACCAGCCGATGAAGTTAAATGCCGCGATTGAGGGCTTTTTGAAGTAGGCGGCCTGAAAATCCCAGCTCTCAAATACGAGAGCTGGGATGCCGGGTTGGAGTTGCTTAGTCCACGACCAGGGTGAAGGTTGTCGAGCTTGTGAGGGACGGGGTCAACGCGTCTGTTCCCGTAATGGTGATTGGGTAGCTGCCTTTGGGGAGATTTTTGCTGGTACTTGAACTGCTGCCACCGCCGCAGCCGGAGATCGTCAGGCCGAGGGTGACGAGGACGATCAGGCCAGCCAGACCGCGCAGTTTGCGAGCACCGCGTCCCATCAACCCAGCCAATAATAGGCCGGCAATTGCCAGTGAGGCGCGCACCGGTGTGGAGTGGTCGGCAGGGGATTGGCTGCCAGTTGCCGGCGCCTTTTGCAGCGAGCCAATCTCGATTGGGCAGGTTGCCGGGTAAGTGTAAATCGTGAGGGTGGCGTTGATTGTCTGGCTGACGCTAACCCCGTCACCGACGACGGTGGTACCTGCCAAGCAGCCTTGAGAATTGGTGCTGACCAAAGCTGGCACGGTGGCCGACAAATTGACGATTCCCAGGTAGTTGTTTACAGGAGTCAGGGTGAAGGTCTCGACGCCCGTTGAACCATAAGGAATAGTCAGGGTTGTGGGCGTAGAAGTAAGGGTGAAGCTGGCTACGGCCTCGGTTTGTTCCACGGCAGGTTTTGCATCGTTTGAGTTGACGGTCATTTTTATGGCTGACTGGCGTACGCCTTGCTCCGCCAAAGCTGACTGGGCAGCAAGGTTGCCAACGGCGATGAGGGCGATTCCAGAGAGGAGCAAACAAATCTGTCTGGGGAGGAGTTTACCGAGTTGAAGCAGAGAGCGGGAGACTGAATTTTTCATGACGTCCTTTACTAAAATCGGTGTTTGAGGTTTGGTAAGAGTGGATAAGAACGGAGACAAAGGCCGGAATAAGGGACGTGTTTCAGGAACTTGCCAGCCCCTTGTTTAGGAACAAGTTGCCTCCGTGCCGATGAGCTTGACGCGCAATTCTGAACGCATTCTATCAGGCGGGTTCGGGTGAGTGATTGCTTGCTGTGATTTGTCCGATTTTCAAGGGATGCACTTCGCGGCGGACCTATACTGGCTGCATGCTTTCTATGTCTGCTTTTTCCCGTCTGCTTCAATCTGCCTTGGCTGCGGCTGGGCTGGTTTGTGTTCTGACTCAATCGCCCGCGGCATTTGCCTGGGGTAATGGAGGCCATCGGCTGGTGAACAAGCTTGCCGCTAGCTCTTTGCCGGCTGATGTTCCGGCATTTCTGCACTCTCCAGAGGCTATTGCCGAGATTGAGTATCTGGGCCCGGAGCCGGATCGCTGGCGTTCACCTGCCGAACCGGAGTTGGTGGCAGCGCAGGCTCCGGAACACTTCATCGACATGGAGCTGGCCGATGCGCTGGGTCCGTTACCACACCGCCGCCTGGACTTTGAGGCCAAGGTTTTTGCTGCCGGTCAACGGCCGGAGAAGATTGGCCTGCAGCCTTGGGAGACGACCGAGGTTTGGGAGCGGCTGAAGGCGGCGATGCGCGAGTATCGCAATTTGAGCGCAGGCAAGCAGGATACGCGGCCGGTGGAGCAGGCGATTCTGTTTTACGCTGGCTGGCTGGGACATTATGTGGGCGACGGCTCGCAACCGCTGCACACGACCATCCAATACAACGGCTGGGTGGGGGCTAACCCCAACGGATACACGACGGATCACCAGATTCATTGGCAGTTTGAGGGACCGTTTGTGGAGGCGAACATACGCGAGGCCGAGGTGCGGGCAAAAATGACGCCGGTCAAGGCCATCGATGGCGACATCTTCGACGCCTATGTAGCTTACCTGCGCCACACGAAGACATACGTGGAGGAGGTCTATCAACTGGATAAAGTGGGTGGATTTATCGGCTCCGGATCAGCTGAGTCGCGTGAGTTCACAGCCGAGCGGCTGGCAGCCGGGGCGAGCATGTTGCGCGACATGATCTACACCGCCTGGTTAGAGAGCGCCAAGCCGGTGCCCGATTTTCATACGGCAAAATAGGCGCGACTCAATTGCCGGCCTCAGCGGCGTTCATAGCGGGGACCCGGCGCAGCACCGCAGTCAGCGTTGCAGTCATCAGCGCCACGGCTGGGACGGCGATCACGAACCAGGCCAGCAGGGCATGGCCAGCCAACCCCCCGATACACGAGATCAGATCGGCGGGAGAGGCGTGCAACAAGGTTCGGAGCTCGATGGCGCGGCTGGAACTGAAGCCAAACAGCCGCTGGCCAAGGTGCATAAAGGGCATAATGAGAGCTACTTGCAGCGGCATGACGGACCAGTTTGCGGCCTGAATGACGGGAAACTTCAGGCGCAAAGAGAGAGCCGTAATCACGCACAGTGTCGTGGTTACGCCCATCACAGGAATGCAGCCGATGGCGAAGCCGAGTGCAAGGGTAAGCGCCAGCCTTTGTGGCGAGATCCCTTGGCGCAGGCAAGCGGCAGCCTTCTGTTTCAGAGATTCTTTGGATTTCCTCATCATGGCTACCTTATCGGTTGGACGTACGAATCTTGATAGTCCCTAAATGAAACTTTGGTAAACGAACCAAGATGGGCAGCGGAAATGAGGGGTTTTAATTTGGGAAGGCTAGTAAACCCTTGCGGCGCAGTTGGGTGAGCACCAGTTCTACCTTCCAATCGAGCGCGCCCGCGCCGTCAATGGTGAGGTCGGCGTTGACGGCTGAGGGTCGTACAAAGGCCAGGCTTGCTGGTCTGACGGTGGCCTCGTATTGGCGGCGGACTGACTCAGGGGTGCGGCCTCGCTGCTCGATGTCACGCTTGAGGCGGCGTTCGAAGCAGAGCTCGTCTGGAGTGTCGACGTAGACACGCAGATGATAGAGCGGCAGCAACTCGGGGTAATAGAGCGCGAATATTCCCTCGACAACCAGGAACGCGCCGGCTTGCACTGTCTCGGTCTGGCCGATGATGCGGCAATAGGTGGCAAAGTCGTAGAGCGGCCGCTCGATGGCCTCGCCCTTGGCGAGCGCTGCGATGTGGGCGGCAAGCAGAGGGCTTTCGATCACATCCGGATCGTCGAGATTCTGGCGGGCGCGCTCAGCCGGCGGCAGGTGCGAGAGGTCGCGGTAGTAGTTGTCCATGTGGAAGTGAATGCCGCCGAGGGTTCGCGCGATTTCGCAGGCCAGGGTGGTTTTGCCCGAGCCTGAGCAGCCGGCAATGGCCAGCACTACGGGGGGAAAGGGGAGGCGGCCGGAGAGCTGCGATGCGGGCAATCTGGCGTTGGTTTCGCTCACGCGGTGGGTCCCAGCTTTGCGGCGATTCTGGGGGCGAGGCCCTGGAGCAGCGCAGTCAACCGGTGCTCCACCTGCCGGCCGGCCGCGAAGACCTCATCGTTGTTGAGCGGCGTTGCGCCGAGCCCGGCGGCCAAGTTGGTGACGCAGGAGATGCCGAGCACTTCGATGCCCATGTGGCGGGCGACGATGGTCTCGGGGACAGTTGACATGCCCACCAGCGTAGCGCCTAGCGTGCGGAAGGCGCGAATCTCAGCGGGCGTTTCGTAGCTTGGCCCGCTGACGGCTAGATAAATGCCCTCGTCGAGTTTGAATCCTTCCTCGGATGCGGCCTCGCGCGCCAGAGTGCGCAGGGATTTCGAGTAGGCTACTGTCATGTCGGGAAAACGCAAACCTGTGCCGGGTTGGAAGGCAAAGCGCGGCTCGTTTGGCCCCACGAGCGGATTCCAGCCCATGAGGTTGATGTGGTCGGCCAGAGCCACGAGCTGACCTACGCGATAACCTTCTTGAATGCCTCCGGCGGCGTTGGTCAGTATGACGGATTTGAGGCCGATCGCGCCCAGCGTGCGCATGGGGAAGGTGACTTGCTGCGGGGAATAGCCTTCGTAGTAATGCACACGGCCCTGCATTGCGATGACTGGTGTTCCATTCAAAAGCCCGGCCACGATGCGTCCGGAGTGACCCTCGACGGTGGATTGCGGGAAGTGGGGAATCTGACCGTAGGGAACTACGACCGGCTCAGAGATCGCATCGGCCACGGCACCTAGCCCGGAGCCGAGGACGATTCCAATGCGAGCGGTGAGCGCGCCCAGCTTGCTTTGTAGAAAGGCCGCGGCTTCTGAAACTTGATCGAAGTAGGTCATTTTTATGTGTGACAATGCGCTTCGCTTATTTTACAAGGGTGGCTTCAAGTAAAGTGTTGAGTTAGAGCGGTTCTGCAATGGTTAGGCCCCTCAAAGGAGATTTTCAGAGATGTGCCGGAATATAAAAATGCTCTTCAACTTCGACCCTCCCGTGACTGCGGAAGATATTCGAGCGGCATCGCTCCAGTTTGTGAGAAAGGTCAGCGGGTTTAACAAACCATCGAAGTCGAATGAGGCGGCATTCCTGACCGCGGTGGATGAAATCGCTGCGGTCTCGTCGCGTCTTCTCAGTTCGCTCGAAACGAATGCGCCTCCGAGAAGCCGCGAAGAAGAGGCGTCCAAAGCGAAAGCGCGCAACGCGGAGAGATTTGGCGTTCGAGGGCGCGTTGCATGAAAGAGATTGTCGCTTGGATCTTTGGATTGGGCATGGGGGTTAATGCAATGCTATTCGTGCCGCAGATATTCGCCGTTTGGCGGAAGAAGAGCGATGAGGGCATCTCGCTGGTGACGTTTGGCGGGTTCTGTGTGCTACAGATTCTCGGGGTGGTGCATGGGCTCTATCAGCACGATCCTTCTCTGTGGGTGGGCATGGCGGCGAGTTTTATAACTTGCGGGACGGTTACTTCTCTGACGATTTTTTATCGAGTCAGGCGAATGCGGGTCGCTGCAGTGGATTCCCTTCAGAGCTAGAGGTGGGGCTTGCCGAGCAGGTTAGCGCGCATGGGTTGGTTTTGCGGATTGATGCGAAAGTCTCCGTAGAGCAGTTCCCGGAGAATGGGAGTTGGACGTACGTACCAACTGGCCCACGATAGCGGCGTATCGCCATTGGCATCTTTTGCGTCGATCACGGCGCCGGCATCCTTCAACAGGCGGATGGTTTCGACTTCACCGAAGGCTGCGGCGCGGTGCAATGGAGTCTCGCCTTTGGTTCTGCAATCACGCATGAAACCGGCTGTTTCCATTCCAGGTTTGGTGGTGACATTGGGGTTCGCTCCCTGCGAGAGAAGCACCATGAGAACTCGGTCGTAGACGAGGCGGTCCGTTTTGCAAAGAGCCGCGTGAAGTGGGGTCTCGCCGGTGTCGGGAGAGGGGTGGTTGACGTTTGCGCCTTGTTCCAGAAGGAACTTGACTAGGCGCCAATGGCCATGGAAGGCGGCGGTATGGAGGTTGAAGTTTTCGCCAAGCGAATCGAGAGATTCCCCGTGCGAGAGAAGAAAGCGGATGGCGCTGACATCTCCGTAGTACGCGCAGTGCCGGATGAGGGAGACGCCGTTTTCATCCTTGTGGTCTGCGCGAAGCCCGCCTTGGAGAAGGTCGAAGACTAACTCCGTTCGTCCGTCGGCTAACTCGCTTAACATGCGATCTGGTCGGGGACTGCTCATTGGGTCTACTCTATCTAGTTCTCGCCGAGAGACACTCCGGGCGATCGAGGTGGAGATGGGGAGAAGTTGCGAAAATCGCTGAGCTATCTTGCTGCGGCTTTGACTCCGGCATCGACTGCGGCTTTCATCACGCCGCAGTTAGAAAAGAAATTGATGAGGTTGGCAGTGAGTGGCTCGCTGCGTTCAGAGTTGAGAGTTGACGCTTCCGGATGAGCAGCTTGAGCCATCTTGAGTTCGCCGGTTCCCTGGGCGTCGAGGACGAGTGCGGTGAGTTTGCGGGCTACGTCGAGCGGGAAACTCTCGGCAACGAAGACCAGCTTGCCGCGCGTGGTAACGAGGACAGGGCCTTCGCTGGTGGAGTAGACCTGCTCTTGAGATTCGGCTTCGAGCGATCCCGAAGGACGGCCGGTGGGAACGGAGCGTTGGGCGATCGCTTCGAGCTTGACGTTGGAATATTTGCGGCCCAACTCGTCGACATAAAGGTGAGCGAAGGCCTGCGCAGAGGCGGAGTTCTTCCAGGTCGAGAGATAGAAAAGGGCGATGGAATCTGTGCTTGTCTGCTCCGCCGAAGTCTTGGCGCTGAGGCGCTGGCCGGCCCAATAGATGCCGCCATCCCAAGCCGGAGTCAGATCGCTCGCTGCCTGGTCGCCGCCGAATAGCTCAGCGAGAATATGCAGATCGAGCTGGCCGACTTGACCGATGTCGTAAGGCTTGTAGAGCTTGTCGACCAGCGGGTGGATGTTGGGCATCAGGGGCACGGAGGGCGCATGCTTCTTTTCGTATTCGCGCGGGTTGATGATCTCCCAGCTCGAGGTGGGCGGGCGGTCGAGCGTGCCGACAAAGGCTGGTGCCCGGCCCTGATCCATCCATACATCCTGCTCGAAGCTGAGGCCCTCGCGATAAGGGAAGAGAAGCGATTCAGAGAGCAGCAGAGGAGCGCGCGCCAACACCGGAGAATCTTGAGAGGCGGACATTTGCCGGTTGACGAAGTCCATAACCTCCGGATCTTTAACCAGACTCTTGCCCATTGGCTTGAGGATGTAGTCCATCATGACGGCCGTGGCCTGGCCCTCGACTACGGCCTCGCGCGCGGTATCCATCTCGTCTTTGGCCAGGTGGTCGGTGTCGTCGGGAGAGTTGAGCGAGACATCTTCGGGGGTCTGGTCGTTCCACTTTTCGAGATCGGAGTGCTGATCCTGCAGGGCGTGGGTCAGCTCGTGGGCGAGCACTGGCTTCTGCTCCTCGATGTCCACCCAATCGAGCATGTAGACGGTCTTGGTTTTGGAGTCGTAGTAGGCCTCGATCTGCTCCTTGAGTAAGGCAAGTAGAAAGGGCTTGAGGGCAAAGTCGCGATCGAGCAAGCCGAACTTTTTTAGCACGATTTCGCTGCGCTGCATGCGCTTGGCACCCTCGTCTTCATCGAACTTCGCCTTGAGGTAGCCTTCGACGGTGGTGCGGTTGGTGATCTCGCGCTTCACTGTGCTCTTGATGGGCAGACCTGTTTCGTCGGAGGAGAATTTTATCAGTTCGTCGACGAGCGAGAAGAGCTGTTTTGCTTGATCGGGGGTGATTTTGCCGGGGGGTGGGGCTGGGGTTTGGGAGGCTGCGGGAGGCTGCTGCGCTGGCGCCAGGATTGCCGCAAGACAAAATGCCGCCATCAACGCCCATCCGCGCCAATCTCTTCCCGCTAGTTCGCGATGCTCGCTCATCGATTCTCCCTGTCTTCTTCCAAGGCTATAATCAAGATGCGGCTCAGTGTGCAATTTTTGCTGGAAATCTGCACCGAAACCGACGAAAAAACTCTTTATGACGGAAACGGCCATTCCCCAAGCCGCCTCGACTAAACGCCCCATGGACCAAGACCTGTCCGCGGGGACCGCAGTGACTCCGCTTACTTCGATGCTGGTTCAAGTCGCCGCGCCGCAACTCGTGCGCTATCGCGGCGTCGAGACCCCTGAGAGGTTGGACGCTCTGGAGAGGGAAACAGCGGCGTTGGCCCTTGGAGTAGCGGTCCACGACCTGGGATGGCTGCGGTGGGTGGAAGTGCGCGGCGAAGACCGCTTTCGCTGGCTCAGCGGCATGGTCACCAATATGGTGAACGATCTGGGGAGCGATGCTGGCGCATGGAACCTCGTGCTCAATGCGCAGGGGCGCATCCAAGGCGATTTGCATGTGTGGCGCGAGGGTGACTCACTCGTTCTGGAAATTGCAGCCGATCAATATGAAAAGTTGCTGGCCCATCTGGATCGCTTCATCATCATGGATGACGTGGAGTTGGCTCCGAAGAGCCTGGATTCCGATGGCGCGTTGACGGGTGAGACGGCGCTGGGGCTTGCTGGTCCATTGTCTGGCGATCTGCTCGCGCGAGTTGGGCTGCCTGCGCTCAAGGAACCGCTGACCAGTGCGCGGGCTGAATGGGGCGGCTTGAAGGTGCGCGTCGTTCGAGGCTATGGTGTGCTGGTGCCACACTATGAGCTTTGGGTGCGGGTGGCAGAGATTCCTTCGCTGTGGAAGAAGCTGGTTCAGGCTGGTGCGGCTCCGGTGGGAGCGGCAACTTTGGAGGCTTTTCGTATCGCGGAAGGAATTCCTGTTTATGGTATCGACATTGCCGAACGGGACTTGGCGCAGGAGACTTCGCAGATGCGGGCGCTCAGCTTTAGTAAGGGCTGTTACCTGGGCCAGGAGATTGTGGAGCGTATCAGGTCGCGCGGCAATGTTCATCGGCATCTGCGGCAGTTGGAGGTTTTCGGAGCTGTTCCGGCTGCCGGCGCGGAGCTAACACTAGATGGCGGGGCGGTCGCCGGGCAGATTACCAGCGCGGCCGAGTTACTGTTGCCGAGAGGCAATCGTGCGTTTGCTCTGGGTATGATTCGCGGTGAGGCGGAGCTTTCACCCCAGCGACGAGGACCTGTCGCCGGGGACCCCGAGGCGGTCAAGCAACCCTTGAACTACACTGCCGGAGGGGTTGCGGGCACGGCACACATTCTTGATGCGCCGCCTGCGCTGGAAACGAGTTAGTAAGTCAGCAAGCTGCGGAGCCGGGGAGTTAGCGGAGTTAGTAAGTCATTAGGATGGATGGGAAACTAAAAATCATGAGCGATAAACCGAAGTTTGAAGTTATTGACCGCCGCAAGATCAAAGCGGACGAAGAACAGGAAGGCCAGCGGCAGACGACGTCGCAGACGGAGGCCGTATCGGCGCCACCCGAGCCTGGAGGCGGTCCGCGACTGGTTGTCACCGAACCGAAGCCGGAGGCCGCGCCTGCTGTAACTGATGGGGCAGCGGGAGAGGCGGAAGAAGGATTGCCTGCAGCGCCCACAGCCCACGAAAGCCGCGAACAGAAGGCGGCGTACGACGCCTCGGCGCAACGGCTGGAAGATCTGGTGCGGGCACAGAACCCAGCTGTGGGGCCACAGCCGCCTGTCGGATTCGAACACCTGGTGCAGCAATTTTATGTCTCCGCCATGATTCAAATGGGCGCGGGCGGGCAAGATGGCCAGAGGCCGAGGGTGGATATTCTGGGAGCGCGGACAACGATTGATTTGTTGGGCGTGCTGGCCGAGAAGACGCGCGGCAACCTGACCGAGGCCGAGGATCGCACCTTGCAGACGGTGCTGTTTGAGGTGCGGATGGCCTTTTTGGAGCTGACCAGCATGATCACCCTCCAAGGAATGCAGCCGCCTCAGCCTCCACCGCCGCAGAGCAAGCGCTAAAAAAGGATCAGTCAACCAGCGAGCAAAGATCGCTCGCTGGGACTGCGGCAGTGATCAGTTTCGACGAGAATTCATGGAAGGCTTTCTGACATTTTTGGGGACGGGGACCTCGATGGGAGTTCCGACGCTGGGCTGCGACTGCGCGGTCTGCACGTCGCAAGACCCGCACGACCGGCGACTGCGACCCTCGGTACTTTTGCGCTGGAGAGAACCGGCGCAGGGGCGCGAGCGGGTGGTGGTTATCGACACCGGCCCGGATTTCCGCGAACAGGCGCTGCGGAATGGACTCACGCGCGTGGACGCTGTTTTTTATACGCACTCCCATGCCGACCACATCCTGGGGTTGGACGACCTTCGCCCGCTCAGCTTCGCATCCTTTCGCGAAGACGGACCGATTCCGCTCTATGCGGCACCGAAGACAGCGGAGGTGCTGGAGCGGATTTACGAGTACACATTTTCGCCGCAGGCCACTTACCCTACCCGTGCTCGCGTCCAACTGAAGCCACTGGCCGAGCGGACGGCTATTCACGGCGTCGAGTTTCTGCGCGTGCCGGTGTTGCATGGCGAGATGGAGATTGCGGGCTTTCGCTTTGGCGGCGTTGCCTATCTGACCGACGTGAGCGCTATTCCGGATTCTAGCTTTGCGCTGCTCGAAGGGCTGGATCATCTGATCGTCTCGGCGCTGCGCCACAAGCCGCATCCCAGCCATGCGACCGTGGAACAGGCGCTGGCGTGGTCCAAACGCATCGGCGCGCGGCAGACATGGTTCACGCACATCGCTCACGAATTGGGGCACGAAGAAACTAGCCGTGCGCTGCCTGACGGCATTCAACTGGCTTATGATGGCCTCAGCCTGCCCGTAAACCTGGGGACCGTGAATTCATGATAGACAGCATCGGGATTCCCGTACTTTGCTCGGTCGAGGAGATTCCGGCGGGCTTTGGTCCCTGCGTGGCGGCCATCGGCAATTTTGACGGCGTGCATTTGGGCCATCGGGAGATTCTGTCGCATGTGGTGACCGAGGCGCGGAGTGTGGGCGCACGGGCCGTGGCTATCACATTCAGTCCGCACCCGGAACAGTTTCTGCGCCCGGCCGAAGCGCCGCGACTGCTGACCCCGATCCACGAGCGGTTGCGACTGCTGGGGTTGACGGGAATTGACGCGGTGGTGGTGTTGCCCTTCAATGCGGCTCTGGCCTCGCTTCCGGCGCGGGAGTTTACGCGCGGCATTCTGATGAAGGCTTTGGGCGTGCGCGCACTTCACGAGGGCGGCAACTTTCGCTTTGGCTGTTGCGCGGAGGCCGGCGTGACCGAGCTGAAGGAATTTGGCGCGGAGTTTGGCTTTACGGTTCACGTGCATTCTCCGGTGCGGGTGCGCGGGCTGGAGGTGTCCAGTTCAGCGATCAGGGAGTTTGTTGCGGCAGGCGACATGACTCGCGCGCGCTGGATGCTGGGGCGGCCGTTTGGTATTCGCTCGACGCAGGCCAGAGGACGCGGCATCGGTACACGGCTGCTGGTGCCAACGGTGAATCTTGCGGCTTACGATGGTTTGCTGCCGGCCTTCGGAGTTTACATTACACGGCTCACGGTGGGCGGGCGCAGCTTTCAGGCGGTGACCAACGTGGGCAACCGGCCGACATTTGGCGAGGCGTCGTTTGCGGTCGAGTCGCACATTCTGGACTTTGAGCCGGTTGAGATGGACGAACAGACGCCGATTGATTTGGAGTTTCTGTTGCGCTTGCGCGGCGAGATCGAGTGGCCTTCGCCCGAGGCGCTAAAGGCGCAGATATTCAGGGATGTGGCCAAGGCGAAGCGGTACTTTCGGCTGGCGTGGCGACGTTAGTGTTGCGGTTGTTTTCGCTCAAATCCGAGAAAAGCGGTGAATTTCCAGTTTACAGCTGTATTTCTAGGGCTGATCCTTTGGTTTTTTCGGTTCAGGCGCTGGGGCTATCGCGGGTTTGACAGCGGCTTTGGGCTTGGTTGAAGTGGCCTGCGGCATTACTACCACCTTGACATGCGACTTGTCTGAAGGCGAGCCGTCGGCTTGATGAAGCGGCGGTTTCGTAACTGCTTGCCCGGTTGGCTTGGCGGGCGGGCCAGTGGTGATCAAATGCGCGGCTGGCACGGCTTGCGCTGCCGGTTTGGGCGACGGACCGGAGTACAAATGCGAAGAAGGCACCGCTTGTAATGTTGGTTTGGCTGCCGGGCCGTTGGAGATTAAATGCGGGGGCGGCACGGCTTGCGCTGCCGGCTTGGCTGGCGGGCCAGTGGTGATCAAATGCGCGGCTGGTACGGCTTGCGCTGCCGGTTTGGGCGCGGGACCGGAGTACAAATGCGAGGAAGGCACGGCTTGCGATGGAGGCTTGGCTGGCGTTCCGGAGGAGATCAAATGCGAGGACGGTACAGCCTGCGTTGGCGGTCTTCCTGCCGGACCGAAAGCGCCCGGAGACGCGAGTGGGTTTGCCGGGGTTATTACCGTTTTGATGGTGCCCGCGAAGCTGCGGGGAGTAGGCTGCGGGAGAATTGCAGCTCTAATTCGCGACTTAATTGTGGATGTGCTTCCGGCTTGCTGCACGACGGGTTTGGCGGGTTGCGCCGGCGGCTTGGCGGGCAGGCTGGGGGGCGTGGTGGTAAACGGTCGCACAGACACATCGGCATTGGCGGGTGGGTTGGCGGCAAATGGAGCTGCGGGAGGCCTCACTACAATACCATTTGATCCGAACCTGACGGGTGACTGCGAGGCGGGTGACTGCGATTTGATTGCTGCGCCCGTCGCTCCAAATTTGTTGGGTCGTTGCGCGGACGCCTCCAATAAGGAACGGTCGTTATCATCGCCGAGAAACTTTTCGTCGTCCTTGCCGACGATAGCGGCGCGCATCCAGGTCATCCAGATGGGCAGCGCAGCCTTGGCACCGGTTTCTTTGGGGCCTAGCGACTCGTTGGTGTCGAAGCCGACCCAAACGCCGCAGGTGACGGAGGGCGAAAAGCCCAGGAACCAAGCGTCGGTGTAATCGCTGGTGGTGCCCGTTTTGCCGCCCAGGGGGTGATTCAGTTGCGCGGCGGCGGCGCCGGTGCCGTGTTGCGTGACGGCTTGCATCAGGGTCATCATGGTGCGCGCCGTTTGCTGGCTGATGACATTGTCGACAGCCGGCGGATCTTCCCAGAGCGTGATGCCGTCGGCGTTCGACACCTTGCGTACGATGCGCGGCCTCACACGCAGCCCGTCGTTGGGAAAGACGGAATAGCTGGCTACCTGCTCTTCGAGGGTGATCTCGACCGCACCCAATGCTACCGGCAGATAGGCAGGAATGTTGCTAGTGACGCCGAAGCGGTGGGCAACGTCGATGACCTTATGAATGCCCACTCGATCAGCCAGCTTGAGGGCGGGAATGTTGCGCGATTCCGCAAAGGCATTGGTCAGAGTCATCCGGCCCTTGTAGTCGCCTTCGTAGTTATGGGGAGTGTAGCTGCCGAAGCTGACCGGCTCATCAACGATCATGTCGTCCGGTTTGGCGCCGTCTTCGACAGCCGCAGTGTAGACGTAGGGCTTGAAGCTGGAGCCGGTCTGGCGTTCGGACTGTGTGGCGCGGTTGAACTGCGATAGTGCGTAATCGCGGCCGCCTACCATGGCCAGAACATCGCCGGTGGTGTTGTCGATGGCCAGTAGAGACCCTTGAGTGCCGGAGTCCTGCTCAAGTGTGGCCCGAACCGCTGTGCCAGCCATGGTGTCGGAGAGGTGAATGTAAATCAGGTCGCCGGGTTTGACGAGCATGTCGCCGTGAGGCTGACCGGTCCATCTCCAATCTTCCGGCAGGAGGAGAATGTCGGTTGCGCCGACACGGGCGCGAATCTCCGAAGGCAGGGCGCGGGTTACCACGGCATGGACGTAATCGCCGGGGCCGGTTCTCATGGCCCAGTCGGGATGCCTGTAATTCTCGATGGTGTCGCCCGCGGCGAGCACGTTATCGAGTTTGCCGACCCAGCCGCGCCGCCGTTCGTAAGTGGCCAGGCCGTCTGCAACAGCGACGTTGGCCGTTTTTTGCAGTTCGAGGTCGAGCGTGGTTTCGACCTTCAGGCCGGCCTCGTGCACCTGCTCGGCGCCGAATTGTTTTTCCAGTTCACGCCGCACCTCCTCCTGAAACCAGGGGGCGACCGACATTTCGGGCTGGGCGATGCGCAGTCCCAGTGGGGCTTTGCGGGCTTGCTCGGCTTGGGCGTGCGAGATGACCTTGTCCATTTCCATCTCAGTGAGCACGAGGTTACGGCGGTGCAGCGCTTTATCCGGATTGAGCAGCGGCGAGAAGGCGACAGGTCCCTTGGGCAAGCCGGCCAAAAGGGCCGCTTCTGTCAGCGTCAGGTCTCTGGCGTGCTTACTGAAATAGAACTCCGAGGCAGCCTCAAATCCATACATTCCATGACCGAGATAGATTTGATTGCCATAGAGGGTGAATATCTGCTGTTTGGTGAAGGCGCGCTCAATCTGAATGGCGAGATACGCCTCTTGCACCTTGCGGGCGGCGGTGCGTTCGGAGGAGAGAAACAGGTTGCGCGCCAACTGCATGGTCAACGTGGATGCGCCTTGAGCGCGTCCATGGGTGCGCAGGTCATGCCACACAGCCCCGGCGACGCGCAGCACATTGACGCCCCAGTGCGATTCAAAGCTTTTGTCTTCAATGGAGATGACGGCCTGGCGAAGGATGGGAGCGAAGTCGCTGTAGTCGACTACCACGCGACGCTCCAACGCAAACGAGCCGATGATGTGGCCGTTGCGATCGTAGAGGTCCGTCATGGTGGAGGGACGATAGCGCTCGAGGTCGTGAATCTGTGGCAGATCGACCGAGTAGACCAAGGTCAGGCCAGCCAGCGAGCCAGTAACCACAGCCAGAACGAGCAGCGCGGTAAGAGCGAATTTGCCGGCCAGCTTGCGCCGTTTACGCTCGGGCACCGGCACGGTAAGAAGCCGGCGGGACCGGCCCAGGCCGCGGAGTTCGGGTGGTTCAAATGGATTGACAGCCAAACGATTCAGGCCTCGTCGGCATCTTTCTCGCGTGCTGAGAAAATTTGCTCTTACCCAAGGCTAGCACGGGAGCGTTGCGAGATACTACGGTATTCAGAGCGGGAACGCGGGGAAAGCTTCCATCCGCTTAGAACGCAACTCTTTGCGGCGGCGAAAGAAAAGTGCGGACAAACGCCCGCACTCTTTGGAGATCGAAATTTGCCGGCATTGGCGCTAGCCGGGCCCAGCCAAGCAAGGCTCGATCAGCCGTTTTTGGCCTTCAGCAGGGCGAGCGCCTTGTCCAGCGGCTCGTCGCCTTTAACCTGCGGCGTTTCCTCGTCATCATCATCGAAGGCCGATCCCACGGGCACGGTCGGGATCACCGCCTCGTCCTGGATTTTCTTGCCGCCGGGGGTCTGGTACTTGGCCACGGTCAGCAGCAGAGCGGCACCGTCGGGCAACTCGATCGTCTTCTGCTCCGATCCTTCGCCGAAGGTTCGCTCGCCCACCACGTCGCCGCGCTTGGCATCCTCGATGGCTGCGGCGGTCAACTCAGCCGGACCAAACGTGCCGCGGTTGACGAGCACGGCCAAAGGCGCATCTGTCAGGAATTTTGAGGGGTCTGCGTTGAAGGTTTGGCGGGGAAATTTCTGGCCTTCGAGCGCGGCCATGGTCCCTTGCTTGATAAAGAAATTGGCCAGCCTCAAACCCTGCAAGGGGTCGCCGCCGGAGGAATCGCGCAGGTCCAACAGCACCTTGTGGCTTTTGCCAATAGCCTTGAGCTGGGCAGCAATTTCATCGACGCGGGAGGTGGTCAGCGCGCCGGGCTTGAGATAGAGGATCGTCGCGCCTTCATACTGCTGTTCGGCGAGCGGCGGCGGAGCGGAGATGGAGCGGATCAGCGTCAGCTTGTCGGGGTCGGCCTTGCGCGGGCGCACGACCGAGAGAGTCAGGTTGGACCCAGGCTTGCCTTCCAGCAGCAGACGGATGACGGCCAGCGAAAGCTCGCGCGTGGATTGGTCGCCGATGGATTCAATGACATCACCGTCAGCGATGTGCTCTTTGTCGGCGGCCGAACCGGGCAGCACGCTGACCACGACGGCGTAACCGAAGCGTTTGGAGACGGTGATGCCGACCTGTGCGGCACCAGTTGCCGGACGCTCCTTGTAAATTCTGTATTCGGTCGGGGTCAGGTAGCTGGAGTCGGCGTCCAGTGATTCCAGCAGGCCATGGAGCGCGCCAGTGGTTACGTTGTCAATATTGGGCTCGGTGACGTAATCAGTCTGGACCCTCTTAAGCACTTCGGCGTAGACGTGCATTTGACGGTAGGCGCCATCCTGCTCGGCACCGGCATGAACGCCAAACCAGCCAAACTCGCCGAAGAGAAAGCCCAAGCCGAGGGCGGCAAAGATGGCCACGGAAAGAACGAAGACAGTTCGCTGGAAGAATCGAGACACAGACACCACCGGGATGGCCCTTGAGGGGAAACAGGCCACTCACTCTTTAGACGCAATGATAACGCAAGGGGCGCGCGGCGTGGGACATTTATGCGGGTTGGGGAGGGGGAAAGGCGGTCGGAACCACCCTTCGAGCACAACTGAGCCCTCAGCGGAAGAAGCTGAACATGCCCTTCTTTTCCAGTTTATCTTCCGGGAGAGCCGGAGTGGCGCAAGCAGCCTTGGTCATTTGCCGGATGGCCCGTGAAATCGGGGAATCTTCCCGGATGAGCGGGGTAGCAGTGTTCTGCATCCGGCGCACAGCGGCGTAGTTGTTGGGAATCTTCCACGCAGGCGGTCTGGTGAGGGCCTTGGTAATATCCCCTTCACTTATTTCGAGAGAGCGAGGGTCGTAGCGGTTGATCACGATTTCGAGTTTGGGACCACCTTCTGTCGAGAGCTGCGAGATCAGGCGATGCGAGTTGCGCAATTCCGGAATGCCGACCTGCGTGACCAGGTAGACCGTAGCGGAGTCATCGAAGAGATGTTTGCGCTGCAGGTCGAGTCTCGATCCTGCATCGACCACCACATATTCGAATTCCTGACGGGCCACTTCGAGCAGCTTGTCGACGGCATCGGCGGTAACATAGGTGGCGGCCAATTCACTGGGCGCTGCGAGTACAGATAGCCCGGAGCTATGCCGTGCCAGCAGGGTGACAAGAAGATGGGAATCGAGCCGGGAGGAATTCTGAAATGCGCTGACAATCGAGTATTGCGCCTTGAGTCCCAGGTTGATGGCAGCATCTCCAAGGGGGAGATTGAGATCGATGAGCAAGGTTCTTTGTCTGTGCTCCTCGGCCAGCGATACCGCATAATTGCAGGCCAGGGTTGTAACTCCCATACCGCCTTTGGCGCCGAGAAATACGAGCAGCTTACCACCCATCTTTTTCTGAGGGCGAGCTGCCGAACAGAGTGCCGAAGCCCTCACCAGAGCCTCGGCGATTTCTCCGCGATCGAAAGGCAGCATAAGATACTCGCGAGCGCCGGCGCGCATGCAGCGGACGAGCAGATCTGGATCAGACTGCGCCGAATAGACCATGGCAGTTGCCATGCCGTTGCCACAGATGGTTTCAACCAGATCGAGGGCGTACTCCGGATTACTGTCCAGGTCAACAAGGACGACATCGAAGTTATGCCCTAACATGTGCGACACTTCATTAAGGCCTGGAGGATAAGAGGAGAATTCGCGGATGGGGCCATTCTGACATTCGCCCAATGCGTTTGCTGCGGCAGTGCGGCGCAGATCGTCCGGGCTGATGACCGCAATGGACAAGACGCCTGAGCTTAAAGAGTCTGGGATTTGGAAAGCGGTCGACATGACAGAATTGATCCCCCGGGTTGCTTGATGCACTGCAGCGGGTGAACGTGCGATGAGTTAAGTCGCTTGACACGCCTGTTGTGAAAGAGGCAGATCGTTCACCTTTCCCTCGCAGCCCGCGACGGCTTCGACCTTGAGCATGGAAGCGATCGTTTGCAGTAATTCAGGCGAACGACTTCCAAGGCGATTTCCGCTGGCGGGCCCTCGGAAACTTAACAGTTGCTTATTGGGGTTATCGGCAGCGGGGGCATGGGCATTAGTGTCTCTTGAGAATTTGTTTGCGAAAGGTAAGGGAGTTACGGAGAAGCTCGAAGTGCAAGAGAATAAATGGGTGATTCTGATCGGCGCGGCGTACCAATACTTGACATGACGTCTCAATTTCAGCAAACTGATAGAGGAATCATTGGACGAAATTGAGGGTCATAATGCGAGATGCAGCCTTGCAAGGCACTTATAAAGTACAGGCTCTCGACCGAGCATTCGCCGTTCTGGATCTGCTGGGAGAGAGCGGTACGCCGCTGGGATTGGCACAGGTTGCCTCGTCGCTACAGTTGCACAAGAGTACCGCACACCGCTTTTTGATGGTTTTGGAGCGGCACCGCATGGTGGAACGCACCGCGGGCGGAAAATTCCGTTTGGGGCTGAGACTGTTCGATTTCGGCAACCGCGCCATCGAGCAATATGATCTGCGCGAGCGAGCACAGCCGCACCTGCGCCGGCTGGTGGCTGAGACCGAGGAGACGGCGCATTTGTGCATTCTTGAAGGCTCGCATGTGATCTACATCGACAAGATTGAGCCGACCCGCTCGGTGCGGATGATTACCCGCGTCGGCGCCAGCAACCCGGTGCATTGCACGTCAGTGGGCAAGGCTATTCTGGCGTTCCTGCCCGAGGAGCGCTTTGCCGATGTGCTGCGCCGTATCCGCTTCGAACGCTTTACGCATCGTACCCTGGCTACGGCCGAGGCTCTGCGCGTGGAGATCGAGAAGACGCGTCGGCGCGGCTACGCTGTGGACGATGAAGAGTTGGAGGAGGGCCTGCGCTGTATCGCTGTGCCGGTTCTGGATGCGCAGCGGCTACCAGTGGCGGCGGTGAGTGTCTCCGGACCCTCGTTCCGAGTGACGGCGCAGAAGCTGCCTTCGATAGCCAATCATTTGCTGCAATGTGTGCGGGGAATTTCAGCGGACATGGGGTTCGTTGCCAGTGGTCGCGGCGGTCGTGCTGTGTGGCCAGGGTAGATGAAGCCAGAGGCTCCCCAAGTTTTGCGTCAAATTAACATCTCGCTTGTACAAATGGCCTGACAGGTCAAAGTTGACTTACCTTCTACTTAGACGAGAAGTGCAACCAATCTAAGTCCTACTCGATTCCTAATTGTGGATGACGATGATCTTATGTGAAGGATCGCGTAAAAAGAACACGAGGGCGACGTAAAAAGTCGCTAACAGAAAGTTTCAGACATGGCTTTGCAGCGGCGGGTTGCCGGGTTACTCTATATCCACTTGCATGGCCTTCGCACACACCATCGGCAACAGGTGTTACACCTTTGCCAATTTGCGCGAACTGCTGGCCAAGGCAACTCCCTTGCGCAGCGGCGATGCGCTCGCAGGTCTGGCGGCTGGATCGGCAGAGGAGCGGGTTGCAGCGCAGTTTGCGCTGGCCGATTTGCCGCTGGCGCATTTCTTGTCGGAACAAGTGGTTCCTTACGAGGATGACGAGGTGACGCGGCTGATCGTAGATACGCACGATGCTGCGGCGTTTGCGCCCGTGCGTTCGCTCACTGTGGGCGAGCTTCGTGATTGGCTGCTCTCAGACGACGCCATCGAAGAGCGGCTGCCTGCGCTTGCTCCAGGAATCACGCCGGAGATGGCCGCAGCAGTAAGTAAGTTGATGCGGGTACAAGACCTGATTGCGGCTGCTGCAAAAATACGTGTAGTTACGCACTTTCGCACCACGGTGGGATTGCCGGGAAGACTAAGTGCGCGATTGCAGCCCAACCATCCAACCGATGATAGGTCAGGCATTGCCGCAGCCATGCTGGATGGTCTGTTACTCGGCTCCGGCGACGCAGTCATCGGCATCAATCCAGCCGGCGACAGCGTGGCATCCACAACGCAGTTGCTGTGGTTGATCGATGTTATTCGCCAGCGCTTCCAAATTCCCATTCAAAGTTGCGTGCTGGCGCACATAACTACACAACTTACTGCGCTCGAACAAGGCGCGCCTGTGGACCTGATCTTTCAGTCCATCGCCGGAACAGAGGCTGCCAACCGCAGTTTTGGCGTAAACCTGGCATTGCTCGAAGAGGCGCGACAGGCGGGGCAATCGCTGCGACGGGGAGCGGTGTGCGCCGATGGAAGTTCCGGCGACAACGTCATGTACTTTGAAACTGGCCAGGGATCGGCGGTTTCAGCCAATGCGCACCATGGTGTGGACCAGCAAACTTTAGAAGCCCGCGCCTATGCAGTGGCCCGCCGCTTCCGGCCTATGCTGGTGAATACCGTGGTGGGCTTCATCGGTCCAGAGTATTTGTACGATGGCAAGCAGATTACCCGTGCAGGTTTGGAAGACCACTTTTGCGGCAAGCTGTTGGGGCTTCCCATGGGTTGCGATGTTTGTTACACGAACCACGCTGAAGCCGATCAAGATGACATGGATGTTCTGCTAACTCTGTTGGGCGTGGCGGGCGTCAATTACATCATGGGCGTGCCCGGCGCGGACGATGTAATGCTTAACTACCAGAGTACAAGCTTTCATGACGCGCTCTATCTGCGCCGTGTGCTCGGGCTCCGGCCAGCTCCTGAGTTTGAGAAGTGGTTGGCGGGCGATGGTTTCCAACGCCTAACACTGGAAGCTAGCCATCCGGAGAGGCTGCTACTGCCATGAGTGAGAGTCCGCATCGAGTAAATGATCTAGCTACGCGCATGCGCGCACTAACTCCAGCTCGCGTTGGGTTAGGCCGCACCGGAGTAAGTCTTCACACCCGCGATTTGTTGGACTTTCAGCGCGCTCACGCTCAGGCTCGTGATGCAGTACACGCGCAGTTGAACGGCGCAGCTCTGGCGGCGGAACTTTCTGCAATTACGAACGGACCTGCATTGCGGGTGCACTCGGCGGCGGCAGACCGCGCAACTTACCTGCAGCGCCCGGACCTGGGCCGAAAACTTGATGACGCCAGCCGTGAAGGTCTGTCATCTGGTCCATGGGATTTGGCGCTGATCGTGGCTGACGGTCTGTCAGCTATTGCCGTTGAGAGGCATGTGCCTTTACTGCTGCAGCAACTACTTCCCCGGCTGGAAGGCTGGCGGTTGGCGCCTCTTGTAGTGGTGGAGCAAGGCCGGGTAGCTATCGGAGACGAGATAGGCTCAGCGCTTGGTGTGCAACTGACGGTGGTGATGATCGGCGAGCGGCCGGGGCTAAGTTCGCCCGATTCGCTGGGCGCCTATATCACATGGGAACCCCGCATCGGCCGCACTGACGCCCAACGCAACTGTATCTCGAACATTCGCGAAGAGGGCCTGAGTTACACGATGGCCGCCGCGCAATTGGGATTTTACTTGACAGAAGCGCGCCGTCTCCGTCTCACAGGCATCGCGCTAAAAGAAGACTCCCGCCTTTTGAATGAAAACTCATTGTGAGATCGCGGCTGCGGGTGCCTCTTTCCCGATGTCGGATGATTGGTCGATCCACGGTATGGACGCCGGAATTAGCCAGTGTCGACACGAAGCCGGCAAAGACCGTTAATTAGATTTTGCGGGACAGTTTCTGACGGATCGACAATTCGGAAGTTGATGCATTGATTGCGCTCGATTCGCATGGAGTGAGGCGCAGGCCCTCGACAGACCAGCGCCATTCCTCGACCGAATTCCGAATGCGATGTATACTCGACTTCAAGATCACTAGACTAGTGTGGACAACGGTAGCGAAGGGATCATGTATGCGCTCCCATGACTCGTTTTGCAGAAAGAAACTCCGCTCCCTGAAATCCAACTTTTCACAGCTGGAACTTTGCGCGCTGGTTCTCATTCTATTTGCCTGTGTTGGCCTGGCTGGTTGCGGCTTGGGGATCTCGACAAGCTCGCCCCCTGGAAAAGGCTCAGCACCGGCGATCACATCTTTTGCGGCGAGGCCGACAAGCATCAACTCTGGTTCCAGCAGCACGCTGAGCTGGTCGGCAACCGGAGCGACGAGCGTTGCGATCACGCCAGGGACATTCACGTCCACATCAGAGAGCGGCTCAACGAGTGTGATCCCAACTGCGACGACCACTTATACGCTGACAGCAACTAATACTGCCGGATCGACGACATCTGAGCTAACCGTTATTGTAAACACAGCAAGCAAGCCTACCATCAGTGTCTTCACAGCTAGCCCGACAACTATTACTTCGGGTTCCAGCAGCACGCTAAGTTGGACGACGACAGGGGCGACGAGCGTTGCGATCACGCCGGGGACATTCACGTCCACATCAGAGAACGGCTCAACGAGTGTGATCCCAACTGCGACGACCACTTATACGCTGACAGCAACTAATACTGCCGGGTCGACAACATCTGAGCTAACCGTTACCGTAAACACAGCAAGCAAGCCGACTATCAGTGCCTTCACAGCTAGCCCGACAGCTATTACTTCGGGTTCCAGCAGTACGTTGAGTTGGACGACCGCCGGGGCGACCGGTCTTGCCATCACGCCGGGAACATTTACGTCCACATCGGCGAGCGGTTCGACGAAAGTAAGCCCGACGACAACGACAACCTACATACTGACGGCGACCAATGCCTCAGGTACGACCACATCTGCAGCAAAAGTGACTGTAACAGCGGCCGGCGGACCATTGACGATAACAACCACCTCCTGCCCAAGCGGAACCCAAGACGCAGCCTATACAGGTTGCACAATAACCGCCAGCGGTGGCACTCCGCCTTACACCTATTCATTTAGTACGAGTGCCAGTTTTCCTCCGTTACCTGAGGGGATGTCGCTCGATGCAACTACTGGGAAGATTAGTAGCTCGCTGATTGGTGGTCAAGGCGCTTACACGCCCGAATTTATAGTTACGGACTCGACAAATACACAGGTAAATGCGGACATCAGCATCGCTGTCAACGGTAACAACGCATTTCTTGCAAATATCTTTCCGTCAACTTCTATTTTTCACCATCGAGTGGACGCAGCCACGACGAGCTTGCCCGTGGATACTTCCCCTGCTGGGCCTATGTACAGCGGTTATTTGCCAGAGGCGGTTAGGCCATTCTTCGGAAACAATTCCAATCCGCCGTTTCCGAATGGAATACCGGCGATTGAGGTTTCTTATAACCAGGCGGACGTGGCGGTAAATACTACCTTGTATCAACACTATTTTACGTCTGCTCCAATTCCAGCGTATGCGCCGGTGGAAGGCACCAGCAACTCGACGGGAGATAGGCACGTTCTTGTCTACCTCGAGGCAGGCGGTGGGAATAACCCAGCGCTTTACGAGATGTGGCAGGGAATATACGAAGACGGCCCATGGACCGATTCCTCGAACGCGCTTTGGCCCAACGTATCTTCCAACGCCCTGACAGAGCAAGGGAATGGAACATCGGATGCCGCGGGACTTCCGGTAGGGCCGCTGCTCGCCAATGCGGACGAAGTAATCGGCACCGGCACACCCAGTTCACCCAACGGTACGATTCAGCATCCTATCCGATTTACACTCAACCATATTTTGAACTACTGGGTCTGGCCTGCTACGGAAACAGCGGGGGTTGGGAGTTGCACGGCTACTGGAGGGACTGCGATTCCCACGGAATCGGAAATTTCGCAATCTACTCCTCCCGCAAACTGCACGATGTCCGGAGCAGCTGGCGAGATCTACCGACTAAAGGCTTCCGTGGCGACTCCTTCTTGTGCCTCCACAAGTCCACAAGCTGCCATTATCATCACGGCATTCCGAAACTATGGAATCATTCTGGCTGACAATGGGCAGAGCGGGGGGCTAATCGGTACACCCGACGCGCGCTGGAACGACGACGATCTTGAGTGCATTACAAGCCTTATTTTATCTGATTTCGAGCCAGTGAATGTATCGAGCCTCATGGTCAGTAATGACAGCGGAGCTACCAGCCACTAAGCGAAGAGTTCGATTGGTTCCAGGCTAATTAGATCGCTACAAGCATCAATCATTTCTTAATGTTTCAGGCGCTGCCGTGCCAATCACAGCGTGATAGAATCCTGCCGTAGCTCAAAAATCAGCGAATCTGCGGTGTTTGCGATGGATAAAGCGCCGGGAATTCGATATAGGTTCGCCTTTGCCGAGGTAGGCTCCCATGATCTCCTTGCTGCGGTTTGTCTGTTCTTCAATTCTTAGCCCCCGTTCTGTTTTTGTTCCCAGGGATCCACGCAAGTATGTCCCATTGCGCGCGAGTTACTTCGCTTTGGCGACTCTGTTGGTCGCGGCGTGGAATATTGGGCAGACGCAGCAAACGCTCCAGGTACTGCATGATCATCTGCGCCCCGCAGTTTCCGGAGGGCAGGCGGCACTGGTGGGTCCGATGCCTTCTGACCAGCGGCTGAATCTCTCCATCGTGCTGTCCTTGCGCAATCAAACAGAATTGACCAGCTTGCTGGGCCGTCTCTATGACCCATCCAGTCCCGATTACCGCCGATTTCTCAGCGTGGCTCAATTCACGGAAGAGTTCGGTCCCAGTGTGGAGGATTACCAGACCGTAGTCTCTTTCGCTCAGGCCAACGGTTTCGTTGTAACTGGTACGCCCGCCAATCGCTTGGTCGTGCCCATCAGCGGCACGGTAGCGCAAATCAACAAGGCCTTTGGCGTGAGTATGAATCTCTATCAGCATCCGACGGAGAATCGTACCTTTTATTCGCCGGATCGCGAGCCCTCACTTAGTTTGAACGTGCCGGTGGCGCATATTACCGGACTGAATAACTTCTCCATACCACAACCCATGTTGTTGCGCCCGCAAGAAGCGGAACCGATCGCAAACGTCACCGGCTCGGGCCCCGGAGGTTCTTATCTTGGTAGCGATATGCGGGCAGCCTACTACGGCGGCACGACACTCAACGGCAACGGCCAGTCAGTCGGGCTGCTGGAATTTGACGGCTACGATCTCAGCGACGTGAATTTGAGTTTTAGCAATGCCGGGCAATCCTACAGCGTTGCCATCAACAACGTGCTACTGGACGGCGCCACCGGAGAGCCGACCGGTCCCGAAGGCGATGCCGAACAAGTGTTGGACATTGTTCAAGCCATTGGCATGGCTCCAGAATTGAGCCAGGTTCGCGTGTACATCGGCATCGGAGAGGACGATGCAGACATCCTCAACTCGATGGCCGCGGAGAACATCGCCAAACAACTGAGTTGCTCGTGGGCATGGAATCCTGATGACCCTTCGACCGACGATATATTTTTCCAGGAATTTGCGGCGCAGGGGCAGAGTTTTTTCTCAGCTTCTGGGGATGACGGCGCTTTCGATGCTGCAATTAGCCCATTTTTTTATCCTCAGGAAGACGCTTACGTTACGGCTGTCGGCGGGACGCATCTGACCACGAATGGCGCGGGCGGCGAATGGGTTTCAGAGATAGCATGGAATTCTTATGGAGGAGGCAGCGGCGGCGGCATCAGTCCCGATGGTATCTCGATACCGAGTTGGCAGGCTGGCGTGGCTAACTCATCCAATGGCGGTTCCACTACGCTGCGCAATGTACCGGATGTCGCCATGGAAGGCGACTTCGACAACTTTTTCTGTAACATGGGCACGTGTGCGGGAGATGCCGCGGGCACCAGCTTTGCGGCTCCGCGTTGGGCCGGCTTTATGGCGCTGATCAATCAACAGGCCGCGGAGGCGGGTACCGCGCCTCTGGGCGGCATAGGCTTTATCAACCCAGCCATCTATCCAATCGGCGAGGGGGCTAGCTACAGTAACGATTTTCACGACATTACATCCGGGAACGACGAAACCGCAAATCAGCCGGTATGGTATAGCGCTGTTACGGGCTACGATCTGGTCACGGGATGGGGAAGTGCAAACGGGCAAGACCTGATTAATGATTTGGCTGGCCCGCAGGTGCCGGGCTTCTGGATACAGGCTTCGTCGGGCACGGTGTTACTCGGTCTGGGCGCCTCCAGTACAACCACCATCACGGTCACCGACGCGGGCGGATTCACCGGGAACGTCAATCTCGCATTGACTACGGCGTTGCCTAGCGGAGTGACCGCATCGTGGGGCACCAACCCGACATCCGGGAGCAGTGTACTGACACTGACTTCCAGCAGTTCCGCCACTGCCGGAACAACCACGTTGACGATCACCGGCACTTCCGGCAGCCTGACTGCGACGACCAATATTATTGTCTCAGTCCATGCGCCGGACTTTGTCCTCTCGGATTCGCCCAGCCTTCTGAGTGTGAACCAGGGAAGCTCCGGAACCACCACGATCACAGTTACACCTCAATACGGATTCACCGGCAGTGTCAATCTTGCCGTCACATCCACGCTGCCCAGTGGTGTGACCGCGTCGTGGGGCACAAATCCCACGTCCGGGAGCAGCGTACTGACGCTGGCGGCGAACAGCTCCGCAACCCCCGGAACAACCCCATTGACCATTACCGGCACTGCCGGTAGCCTGACCGCAACCACCACCGTCACACTCGTAGTTTTTGGGCCAAGCTTCACGCTCGTGAGTCAAGGAAGTTTGAATATTGGCCAAGGCAGTTCCGGCACAGCCTTCGTCCTTGTGCTTCCGCAAGATGGATTTACCGGTAGCGTGAATCTTGCGGTCTCCGGTCTGCCCAGCGGCGTGACTGCGTCCTTTTCTCCGAACCCCACAACCGAAACTAGCTTTCTGACGCTCGCGGCGAGTAGTGCAGCCAGCGTCGGAACCAGCACCATCACCGTCACCGGCACATCCGGCGCTCTGAGCGCGACCACCACGATTTCTCTGGGAATCTATGCGCCGACATTCACGCTATCTGCGTCCGGTGTCAATATTGGCCAAGGTGGTTCCGACACGTCCTACATCTTCGTGAATCCTCAGTATGGATTCACTGGCAGTGTCACTCTTGCCGTTTCTGGCCTGCCCAGTGGCGTGACCGCATTGTGGAACCCGAACCCCGCATCCGGGAGCAGCGCGCTGACGCTGACGGCGAGCAGTTCCGCCAGCATAGGAACCACCACGCTGACCATCACCGGAAAATCTGGCAATCTGACTGCAACCACGACTCTCTCGCTAGCGGTTTACGCGCCCACCTTTACGCTATATGGCGGGGGAAGTCTGAACATTGGCCAAGGCAGCTCCGGCACGTCCTATGTCGATGTGAACGCCGAATATGGATTCACTGGCAGCGTCAGTTTTTCCATCTCCGGTCTGCCCAGTGGTGTAACTGCATTCTTCTCTCCGAATCCTTCAACCGGATTTAGCAACCTCACACTGACGGCGAGCAGTTCCGCCCCTATAGGCAACAGTACGCTGACTATCACCGGCACATCGGGCAACAAGACCGCAACCACTACGCTCTCTCTGGGAATCTATGCGCCGACCTTCACACTTTCCAGTCAGGGAAGCTTGAGTATTGGTCAAGGTAGTTTTGGCACCGCCTACATCTATGTGAATCCCCAATATGGATTCACTGGCAGCGTGAATTTTGCCGTCTCCGGCCTGCCCGGCGGTGTTACTGCATCCTTCTCTCCGAATCCTTCAACCGGATTGAGCACCCTGACACTGACGGCGAGCGGTTCCGCCCCCATAGGCAACAGCACGCTGACCATCACTGGAACATCCGGCAGCCTGACGGCAAGCACCACTCTTTCTCTGGGGGTCTATGCGCCGACCTTCACGCTATATGGCGGAGGAAATCTGAGCGTTGGTCTAGGTAACTCTGTTACATCCTATATCTATGTGAATGGTCAATATGGATTCAACGGCAGCGTGAATCTTGCCATCTCCGGTCTACCTAGCGGTGTAACTGCATCCTTCTCTCCGAACCCCGCAACCGGCAGCAGCTTGCTGACGCTTGCGGCGAGCAGTTCCGCCAGCATAGGGAACAGTACGCTGACCATCACCGGAACATCCGGTAGTCTGACCGCAACGACTACGTTAACGTTGGGGGTCTATGCACCAACATTTACAATCTCAGGACCGGGAAGTCTGAGTATTGGTCAAGGGACCTCCACCACAATCTATACATCGGTCAACCCTCAATATGGATTCGCCGGCAGCGTGAATCTTTCCGCCTCCGGTCTGCCGAGTGGTGTGACTGCATCTTTCTCTCCGAATCCTGCAACCGGAAGCAGCATTATGACGCTGACGGTGGATAGTTCCACCACCGTCGGACAATACACTGTGACTATCACCGGTACATCCGGCGGCCTAACCGCAAGCACGACCTTTTCTTTGGGGATCTATGCGCCCAGCTTCACGCTCTACGATTCGACTTATATCCTAAGTATGAACGAAGGCAGCACTGCTACATCCACTGTTAGCGTCTTTCCCCAATATGGGTTCACTAGCGGCGTCAGTCTTGCCGCGTCGGGGCTGCCGAGTGGCGTGACCGCCACCTTCTCTCCGAACCCAGCAACCAGTTCCAGCTTGATGACACTGACGGCGAGCAACTCTGTTAGTCCTGGAATAGCAGCGGTAACCATTACCGGCACCTCCGGCAGCGAGACCGCAACTACTCCCATTTCTCTGACGATCAATCCGCCGATCTTTACGCTCCTGGATGCACCTGGCGAAGTGAATGTAATTCAAGGCGGCTCGGACATATCTACCATCTCAGTGATTTCTCAATATGGATTCAACGATAATGTGAATCTGGCCGTCACCGGGCTACCTAGCGGTGTGACCGCAGTGTGGAGTCAGAATCCCGCAACTGGATCCAGCGTGCTGACGCTCTCGGCCAGCAATTCCGCCACTCCAGGAACATCTACGCTAACCATAACCGGCACCTCCGGCGCCCTGGTAGCAACTACCTCTCTTGCCGTGACAGTCAGGACTGCGCCGGCAATAACTTCGACGACGCTGGCAGTAACTTCGTCGGGCGCTTCAGTCATGTCGGTGACCGCGGGGACGGTGGTGACATTAACAGCGGCGGTGAGTGCCGGGTCCATAGCGCTGACGAATGGGCAGATGAAATTCTGTGATGCGGAAACTTACTGCGAGGACGGCCATCTTCTCGGCAGGGCGCAGTTGACGAGTGCGGGAACGGCGGTTCTGAAGTTCATCCCAGGAATGGGGAACCACAGCTACAAGGCAGTCTTCGCGGGCACCAATGGTGACGGGACGAGTTCCTCCAGCGCGTTGGCTCTGACGGTGACTGCTTCAAGCGCTTCCACAACGACGATTGCTCAGAGCGGTAATGCGGGCAATTACACGTTAACAGCCACCGTGGCGGGGCAAGGATTACTTTCGCCCACTGGGGCCGTATCTTTTCTAGACACCAGCAATGGAAATTTCCTGCTGGGCACCGCGGCTTTGGGGCAGAGTGAGACGACGTTGAACTGGCTGAACTCGCAGTCGCCTGCGGCAGGCACCGAACCATCGTCCATAGCAGTCGGAGACTTCAACGGAGATGGCATCCCGGATTTGGCGGTGGTTAACTCAAACAGCAATAATCTCACGATTCTTTTGGGCAACGGAGACGGAACATTCAAGGCGAATCCTGTAAGTCCGGGAACGGGCAGCTATCCTGTTTCTGTGGCAGTTGGGGACTTCAACAGCGACGGTAAAACCGATCTGGCTGTGGCCAACACCTATGACAGTACGTTGACAATTCTTCTGGGCAACGGGGATGGTACTTTTACTGCCGCAGCCGCGAGTCCGCAGACGGGCTTTAGTCCAGAATCGATCGCGGTGGGAGACTTCAACGGGGACGGCATTCCGGACCTGGCCGTGGCCAACGGCACGAGCGACACTGTGACAATTCTTCTGGGCAATGGCGACGGTACGTTTACGGCCAGCCCCTTGAGCGCGCAAACGGGCAGCGAACCGAAATCCATTGTGGTGGGAGACTTCAACGGAGATGGCATACAGGATCTGGCTGTGGCCAGCGCCAATAGCAATACCGTGACGATTCTTCTGGGCAACGGGGATGGAACATTTACCGTGGGGTTGAGCCCGCAAACAGGCAACGGGTCGGAATCCATTGCGGCCGGGGATTTCAACGGAGATGGCATACTGGACTTAGCCGTCGCGGACTATTCAAGCAGCACAGTGACTATTCTCCTTGGCAACGGGGATGGTACGTTTTCCACAGCGATCGGAAGCCCGTCGACCGGCTACTCTCCTGATTCAATCGTGGTCGGGGACTTCAACGGAGATGGCAAGCCGGATCTGGCCGTGGCGAACTACTTTGGCAACACTGTGACGGTCCTACTGGGCAATGGGGACGGAACCTTTACTGCGGGCGCGAGCCCGCAAACAGTCAACTATGCAGCATCGATCGTGGCGGGGGATTTCAACGGGGATGGGGTACCGGACTTGGCGGCGGCAAATTTCTACGGCAACACCGTGACGGTGCTGACCTCGCAGCTGACGCAGAAGGCCACCGCAACTTCAGGTGGAATTTCGCCCGTCGGCTATGGCTCGCACTTAGTAGAGGCGAGTTACCCTGGAGACAGCAATTATAAGTCCAGCGTCTCCGGAACAACGGGACTTAGCGCGTCGCCCGGCGCGCCTACCATATCAATAACTCCGTCTTCTTTCGACATTACCACGGCTCAGACATTGACAGTGACAGTTGTCGTCGGTGGCGGAAGCTCGAACCCAATTCCAACCGGCTTGGTGACACTTACCAGCGGCAGCTATAGCGCACAGCAGACCTTGGCAAGCGGGTCGGCAACGTTCAACCTGGCAGCGGGTACACTTCCGCTAGGTAGTGATGCGCTTACTGCGACTTATACCCCCGATGCTTCCAGCACAGGTATATACACTACCGCAACTCAATCGTTGAGTGTCATGGTAGTTGGAACAGCAATCTCGACTGTGACCGCGACGCCTTCAGTTACCACGATCACCAACCTGCAAAGCGTCAGTGTGACGATTTCAGTAGCAGGAGGAAGCGGGCAAGCAACGCCAACCGGAACTGTTACTTTGTCGGGTGGCTCCTACAGCGCGCAAGCGGCCCTTTCCGGCGGCACCGCCAGCTTTACGATTGCGGCAGGAACTCTGAATAACGGCACCAATACGTTGACCGCGACCTACTCTGGTGACGGAACGTATGCTACCGCGAATGGATTGACAGCAATTACCGTTTCTCAGGTAGTGATCACGGCGCCGACCCCGTCCCAGGTTTCTCCTGGGGGCAGTGCAACCGGCACCGTCACTCTCACAGCAGGCAGCACATACTCGGGAACGATGAATCTGACTTGCACCCTGGCCGTTTCTCCGATAGGTGCACAGAGTTTGCCCACCTGCAGCTTGGATCCGGCGAGCGTCACGCTCACGGCTGGCGGTAGCGGAACGACCGCACTCAAAGTGAATACAACTGCAGCTTCGACTGGTTCGCTGACATCGCCATCCCGTTTGAAGTTCTGGGGGCTTGGCAGCGGAGGTGCGCTTCTGGCAGTTTCGTTAATCTTCGGCGTGCCGGCGAGGCGCCGTCGCTGGCTGTCGATGTTCGTACTGCTATGGGTGATCGCTGCTGCGGGGGCAATCGGCTGCGGCGGGAGCCAAGGGGCCCCGCCATCCACTCCTCCCAGCACTCCGGCAACAACTGCGGGCTCCTATACCTTTACCCTGACTGGAACGGATAAAGCTAACTCCAATATCACTACTTCGGCAACTGTTACCATCACGGTACAGTAACTGAGGAGTTACTCGCTACTCCGCTGCTTCCATGGAAAGCCGTCGCGTCCCGCGCACTTATCGGGATTTGGCTGGTGCCATCCACCACGGGGCCACGCAGATTTGAAAGCGTCATGTGCAGAGCTCGGAATGGTCAGGAGCTGAGATACCTAGTCGCGTCAGCATCTCTGTAAAAACCGTGACTTCTGCAGCACTCAGTGGCTCCAAAAAATGCTGCTGCGCACTCAGCAAGCGGGGCCCAAGCTTTGCGAAGTCCCTAGTACCTTTCAAGGTCAGCTGCACAATATGGGCGCGCCGGTCTTCAGAGTCGCGTTTCCTGCGCACCCAGCCCTCAGACTCTAAGACATCAAGGTAAAGGACCATGGAAGATTTCTCAATCCGTGTCAGCTCTCCCAGCCGTCTCTGGCTCATGCCGCCCCGGTCCGACAATACGCCGAGCACCGCGAGTTGGCCGGGATGAAGGCCACTGCCTTCGATAGCTTCAACAACGGCATCGCGCAAGCGCGACTGGGCCAGATGTAGCAAGAAGCCGATGCTTGTCAAGGATGGCGACTTATGACTCGGCTGTTTTTTCATTTTCGGTTGAAATAAGTACATCTCCATTCACTCTAGAACAATATCATCTAATATTAGACAATTATTCGAGATTTTGCTACTCTTGCCCCATGTAACGGCAATCTGGGTCCACTAGAGCAACGTGTGGCCGCGCCGTTGACTCAAGGAGATCGTGTGAGCCAGGATTCAAGTCGATTGAGAGCGCTTCCCGTCTCGCCTTTGGCACTGCTTCTGCTGGCGATCGTATGTTTCTCGCGGGCTTTAGCGTGTGCGGCCCAAACCGAGAAGCAGAACGATGGGTTCCTGGTGCGGACGGCCAGCGGCGTACTACAGGGGGTCGCGCGGCCTGATGGTGGCGCAGAGTTTCTCGGGATTCCATACGCTCAGCCACCGGTGGGCGATCTGCGCTGGCATGAGCCGGTACCCGTCAAACTATGGAGCGGAGTTCGTCGGGCAAACAGCTTCGGCGCTCCCTGCGCGCAAACGGTAATGGGAGACTGGAACCGGCGCGACGCCGAGGCAGGCGTGGAAGATTGCCTGTTTCTCAATGTGGTGACCCCGGTTTGGCCGGCCAAACAGCTCCTTCCGGTCATGCTCTGGCTTCATGGCGGCGGCAATGAGGGCGGCTCGGCATCAAGCGCGTTCTACAATGGTGGGACGCTGGTCAATCACGGTGTCCTGCTGGTCACTGTCAACTACCGGCTGGGCATCTTCGGCTTCTTTGCCCACCCGGCATTGAGCGCCGAATCCGCGCACCACAGCTCGGGAAACTACGGCCTCATGGATCAGATTCTCGCCTTGCGCTGGGTGCGTGAGAACATCGCGAACTTCGGCGGCGATCCTAACAACATCACCATCTTTGGCCAGTCTGCGGGCGCAATTGACACTGGATTGTTGATGACCTCCGGCTTTTCCAAAAACCTCTTTCAGCGCGCCATTGCCGAAAGCGGCACATCGTTCAGCCATACGCTGCTTCCGCTCTCCGTTGCAGAAAAGGGCGGTGAAGCATTTGCCGTCAATCTTAAGCTTCCCACCGGTGCGGAGGGTTTGAAGCAACTGCGTCAACTGACCGCGCAGCAACTGCTGGCAGCCAAATCCAGTCAGAGTCCGTATTCGCACTTCAGTCCGGATATCGACGGATGGGTAATCTCGCGTCAGCCGGCTTCGGTCTTTGCCGCGGGTGAAGAGGCCGCGATTCCTTTGCTTTTCGGCACTACATCGCGCGAGCTCGGGGCGGCAATCTATCACTTTCCCATGGCGCAAGATTCCTTGCGCAAGACCATCGCGGAATTCTTTGGCGGGCTTGCTCCGCAGGCGCTGGCGGCATACGGCTTGGCCGAGGGAGCGCAGACAAGCGACGACCCGCTCTACGGCTCACCGGCCGACCAATGGGCCGCCGATCTTATACTTCGTTGCCCGGCCACGGCTCAGGGAGGCTGGCATAACGTGGCCCATCATCCAACCTATGAATACGAGTTCGCCCACGCCATTGCTGGCCAGGAGACACAGGGCGCCGTCCACGGCGCGGAGCTTCCCTATGTTTTGGGGTACTTTCCAAAGTGGGGCAACATAGCCGGCCAGTTTGCCGATATGGACCTCCAGCTCTCCGATCTGATGGAGAGCTATTGGACCAACTTTGCCAAGACCGGCAATCCAAACTCCGCGGGCCTGCCCGAGTGGCCGCAATTTGGCGTCGAAAGAAAGTACATTCGATTTCAGCAGGACGGCAAGGTGGTTCCGTTGACCGGCCTGCGCGACGGCCCGTGCGGACTGTACCGGGCTTCGCTGGCGGCGCGTACGTCCTCAAGCCGGAATTGATCGGGCCAGCCCTTGAATGTTCTGAACTCGACAGATTCACAGGGTGCGTTATTCCGGAAAGGTGTTTTTTGGAGGATGTCCCATCTGTAGTTGAAAGTTGAGCGGCGGTTCGGCCCGGTTCTGGAAGAATCGGGTTGCCAACCTTTTACAAGGAGAACCGCCGTGAAGAGAGCTTACCGTACCATCCGCAAG
>Ga0187847_10000064_pt1 | contig 115287 bp, 119 predicted proteins | sample June2016WEW_4_10_FD_132458 | JGI IMG/M metagenome (GOLD analysis project Ga0187847, IMG submission 132458) | Peatland microbial communities from SPRUCE experiment site at the Marcell Experimental Forest, Minnesota, USA - June2016WEW_4_10 | ecosystem: Environmental > Terrestrial > Soil >...
AAGCTCTACCAGTCTGTGATTGTCGCCTGGGATGAATTGGTCGCCGCGGTTGGGCTGAAGCTTGCTGCTTGATAAGGTTCTAACGAGAACAGAATTCTCGTTGGGGCCCCATTAACGGACTAAGGATGTGCGACCTTGAAAGCTTAGACTGCCGCAGAAGTCGCAATCGCGGTAGGGTTCGTGTGATTTTTCTATTACATCACTTGCAGGCGAAGTTGGCTGCATCGTCGGTATTGCCACTGCCCTTATACACGGCTTGCTGTGGATAGGAGCATAAGGGACGCTTAAACGCGATGCCCTGAGCGGGATCGTTGTTGACATAGTGCGTCGCAAGAATTCTGTCGGGCGCGATGTTATGCTCAACCCAATGGACAAGCGGGGTGAGCATGTCGAATAGATTCGCGCCGGGGCCGCCCTGGCAGTGGTTCATGCCAGGCACCATGAAGAGCCGGTAAAAATCCTGCGTCTCGTCCTGAGTTTGCCGCCGAGTTTGCTCCGATGATTCGCCGGAAAAGTTCACAACGCTCTCGAAGTAATTGATACTCGTCATCGGCGGCACCTCCGGGTCGCTGAATCCGTGGTATTGAATGAGTTTGCCGCCGCGCGCCCGGAACCGTTCCAGCCTGGGATCAATCGAGTTCAGAACCGACGCCAACGTCTGACCGGGAACCACCTCTTTGTTGTCGACGTAGGCGGGCCCAGAGATCCAATCGAAAGTCCGAAAGTCCCAACTCGGATCGTCGAAGACAAAGTACTCGAAAAAAGGAATGCCAATCCGCGCGTGATCGTCGGTTTGGGGAGCAGGCGGTGGCTCCGGAGAGATCGTGCCGGGCCAGCCATCCGCTTCGCCGCCCCGCTCAAAGGGCGGGTAATAGGCTCGCTGCCGCACCATCTGATCCGGGCCCGTCCACAACTGTCGAACCGCTTCGACCTGCCCAGCGGTAAGGCAGCTCGGGGGCATCTGCGAGCCGGTGCACAGGAGCGCCACAGGATCAAAGTGACAGCGTCGCGGATCATTTAGAACGCCGTCCACGACTCCGTCAAGAGCGTCGCACCGAGCATTGACCGCATTGCCGAGAAGTGTGTCCTGCGTAGTGAAAACCGTGCTGGCGGGATTCTCAAACATCTGCCATATGACCCACAGATTGCCGCCGACATGATGATGCGTGTAGTGAGCGACCGGATCACCGGCAACGATCCCGTCGTAATCATCCGGGAAGCGTTGTGCTTCCATCAGGGCCTCTCGCCCGCCGGTGGAGCAACCGCTGAAGAAGGAGTGGTCTGCGTCCTCGCCGTAGAAGGCAGAGGCAATCTGCTTGCCGATAACGGTCATCAGATGGATCGAGCGATATCCGAAATCAATAATCTTTTCCGGGTGTCCAAGCGCGAAAGACCCGTCATAACTGGAAGACCCGACGTGGCCCGTGTCCGTGCCGACGGTGGCGTAGCCAAGTGAAACGCCCGGCGCAATCGCACTGTAAGGAATCGATCCCGCATAACCACCGTTTCCGACGCCCTCGAACTTCCCATTCCAGCGATCTGCCGGCATCCAGATTTCGATTCCGATTTGCGAATCGCCGGTCGGCGTCAGCGTGGCGGCCACCCGACAGAACGCAGGCATATTTTGGAACACCTCACCGTTCGGCGCGGTATAGGCGCCCGCGGGTATCGACTGGGCTGCCGTGATCGTGGTGTGTGACAGCTTGACAGTGACCAGACTCTCGCAACTCAGCGCCGCGACCTGATCAGCGGCAAATGCGGCAATCACAAAAAAGACGAGGGCCACGCCGATCTTGGGCCGGGTCATGCTGCCTCCTCCTTATGTTCATTACATCATTAATCGGGTCATGTAAGGTGGGCACCGGCACAGTGCAATGGTTTGCACTTTTCGTCTGTCCGCCTGTCAATTCCCAAAACGGTCCGCCGGCCGATTTCCTCGAGAAGCGAAGCGTTATGAGATCCAACCCCAGGGTTGTATAACTTTTCGTCGCCGCCCTGCCCGGGGTTGAAGGAGATTTTGAGGGCTTCAAGAATTGCCCGCTACTCCCAGCGAAACAGCTTCGCCGAGATCGCCGTGCACACGATAAACGCCACGCACAGTGTTGTCAGGTCGCGCGCATGCGCCCACCACAGGTCGCCCTTCCAGATCCCTTCGAGCAGTGACACCGCATAAGTGAGCGGCAAAACTTTGGCCACCGCTTGCGCCGCTCGCGGTAGCGATTCGACCGGCGCGAAAAGCCCCGAAACCGCCATCATCGGATACATGATGACGGCGCCAATCGGCTGCGCAAAACGCGCCGTGGGAACAAGGCTGGCGATGAGAAAGCCGATCGACAAAATGCTGCAGGTGCTTATCAGAAGCGCGATCGTGAACCCCACCAAGGGGGCATGAATCCCGACTGGATAGTAGCGTTTGCCCGCCGCCACCATTAAAACCAGTGTGGCCGCACTGAGCAGCAACTTTACCGTCACGTGGGCGGTGAGAATCGTCTGGGGGCGCAGCGGAGTGGCGCGGAGTCGTTTGAGAATGCCCCCCTCGCGGTAGATCGAAATGATTGTGATCAGCGACAGCACGGCGCCAATGAGGATCAGGACCGAAGCGAGCACCGGTAGACCGACGCCGATAAAACCATTCGTCGCCGGTGAGGTCCGTGGAGCTCCGCGGCCGACCAGTCGTCCTGCCACGAGGAACACCAAAACCGGGATACCGATCGTCCCGATCGCTCCCAATGGCTCGCGCAGGAATATCTTGATTTCGATCCATGTCAATTTCCAGAGTCCGCGCAGCATAAAGATCAAGCCTCAATCGCGAATCGAGCGACCGGTCAGTTTGAGAAAGACATCTTCAAGATTGGGGAGAATCGTGCGGAAATCGGTGACCCGTATCCGATTTTCCGACAGACAATGAATCACGTCGCTGACATGATCGTCGCCGCTGCCCCGAATCGTGAGCTGCGACCCACTGCACGTGACCGCTTCAACTCGGGGTATCGCTCGAAAATGCTCCGCCGCGCATCCGTCGTCTGTGGCGAGAACAACCGTTCGCTCAGGGCAGTGCCGCTTGACCAGGCTCTCCGGACTGTCGATGTCGATGATGCGTCCGTGTTCGATGATTGCTACTCGGTCGCACAACCGCTCGGCTTCCTCCATGAGATGTGTAGTCAGGAAGACCGTCTTGCCGCGCTCGCGGATTCCGCGCACCAGGTCCCAGATGGCGCGCCGCGCCTGGGGGTCCAGCCCGGTGGTTAACTCGTCGAGAAACACCAGTTCCGGATCGTTGATCAGCGCAAGGGCAACGAACAATCGTTGCTTCTGGCCGCCTGACAAGGTCATGAACCAGGCATTCCGCTTGTCGACCAGGCCAAGCTGTTCGAGCAACCGCTCGCCGTCGATCGCATTCCTCCGGTAGAGGGATGACCACAGGTCTACCGCCTCCCACACTTTGATACGCTTCTGCAGCTGTGCCTGCTGCAACTGAACTCCAATTCGCTCCTGCAGCTTGTAAACGTCTTTGAAGGGATTAAGACCCAGTACCGAGATGGTGCCCCGATCGGGCGTTCGCAGACCCTCGATACACTCCATCGTCGTGGTCTTTCCGGCGCCGTTCGGTCCGATTAACCCAAAGATCTCACCGTCGTTGACCTCAAACGAAACATGGTCGACCGCCACCGTAGCGCGGTAAGTTTTGCGGATTGCGGAAACTTGAATGACTGGACGCATGATCGATTGCAAAAAGCCTAGATTTTGCACAACCGGAACGATGGTCAATATCTCGGGACTTAGTCTAGGTCTGAGAACTTGGGTAAACCAGTGTTGCTGGTGGTAAAGAAATGCCGTCGAGGAAAGCAGAATGCGACGCTCTGGCCGGATGGCCGGTCATCCAGGAGGAATCGCCAAATGTGACAGCTATTGGGGCCGCCGACTCACCGTTCCGGATAGAGTCGGCAAGCATGGTTGAACATCCGGCGTTGCATGGCCAAGGGCGAGGGTATTTTTCCGCCGGTTGCGCGAACGAGGTGAGCACCTGTTTTCTGTATTCGCCTTCTCGAAGATGGCTCGTCATCTAGGGTTGGCATTTTCCGACTCTCCATCACTGGCCTTTCCCCATGATCACTGGGCGAACGTCCGCCGCCTCAAGCGCGTAAATGCCAGCACAGGATATAAATCGGCGTCGCGTGCGCCGAGGCGCTATCCGAGGTCCATTTCCGCGAACATCTTATTGTTATTGCCGGCCGCACCGTCGGTTGCAATGCCAACAGCAAGCAGTGGCGAATGTGGCTGCATGAACAAGACAGAGAAGGAAGAGCAGCTGGTGTCTTACTTCCAGAGAGTCGGCAACTCTTGCCACAGGATTACTTCCCGTTTGCCCGTCATGCGGCAGCTCCATGACTCGATTCGGAAAGTCCCGTTTGCCGGATGCATCCCAGGGGCACCTGCTCCGGAATCGTTCCGATCGTCCTCAGCCACGTCTCCACCAGCTGAGGCCATCCCGTTATTGGCCATCTGGTGCGCCGCAGGCCAAAGGCATGGCCGCCCTGCGCATACAAATGCATCTCTACGGGTACGCCGGCCTTTTTCAGCGCAATGTAGTAAGCGAGCGAGTCGTCTACATTGTCCACGTGGTCATCCTCCGCCTGCAGCAAGAACGTGGGCGGCGTTTGGCGGGTGACATGCAGATCGGGGTTCAAGGAAAGCTCTTTATCGGCATTTGCCGAATGAGGAACCGCAAACTTCTTGACGCCCTGTTTAGCATCCCACTCCGCCGCGGACAGCGACAGATGTCCCGGATAAATAGCCACGGCAAGATCGGGACGGCAGCTCTCTTTGTCGGCCGCATCTACGGCCGGATACAAGCGGTGATCAAAATGATTGCTGATCGCCGCGACCAGATGGCCGCCAGACGAAAACCCCAGCACTCCAATTTTATGCGGATCGATATGCCACTCGGCGGCGTGAAAACGCACCAGACCCACTGTCCTTTGCGCATCTTCGAGCGCAATCGGTGATTCCGGATACGGTCCCGATTTCGGATACGGCCCCACATCCGTCACGCGGTATTTCAACAGTACACACGTAATCCCTCTTGGCGTCAGCCAGTCACAGACTTCCGTGCCTTCAAGATCGATGGCTAAACCCTGATAGCCCCCGCCCGGGAAGACCACGACCGCAATGCCCGTATTGTTTCCCGTAGGCGGATAGAGCGTCATCGTAGGCCGCGTGACGTTGTTCACCCCAGTCGCCGGCCTGCCGGTATCCATCCATGCCCTCGCTGTCGTCTCAGCGAACTCCGGCCCCGCAACCGGCTGGGCATCGGGCCCTCTACCCGGCCATATCGGCACTTGCGTATGTCCTGGCGAGGGCTGCCATACACGCTTCTGCACGCTCGGGCCAAACGCAGACACAACACAGAGAGCAAAGATCAAAAGCTTCATGACAATCCCCAAAGGCAGGGTGGAGCAAGCTGAACTCTCATCTGAAAAACAGTCCTGATAACCAAATGGTTCCCGATAACCGGGCTCCACATGACTTGACTCCCGGATGGCTGGTACTCGGAACTTGCGCCGAAACGAGCCTCGAGGCCATCAGCCTGAATTTGACCGACCCTACGCCGGCGGCGTGGGAGGCCACCAGTATGGCAGATCGAAACAGACATCGAAACGCTCCAAGGCTGGACGATATTTCGGCTTTCAACCGCCGCCCAGCTCAGGGATTCGGCTCGATGCCCACGCGATCATCGACCGCCGATCGAATCCTGCTTGCAGGGCAAGGTAGCGTTCGGCCCGACCTAGAACACTCGTGCGGTGGGGACTCACCTCGAATATCGACCCGTTCACAATTTTTTACGTATTTTTACTCCCAATTGACACATGTCCTGTTCCGTTCAAGTATGTTTGCTGCCGGGCTGATCCAGGTAGCTGCCCGGATCAGGAGTTGATCATGAAACCGAATCGGCACTGGAACGAGCGAACCCGACTGATACTGACCCTGGAACTCGCCGTAGTCCTGCCCGCCGCTGCTCTCGTGATCCTGAGTGCCTGGCATGTGATGCACATCCAGCGTGATCGGGCGGTGGAGGCCGCCATACAGCGCGACTTCAGCGAGATGCTGGCCATTTCCGAAAAGGAGTTCAACCGGAAGGCATACGAACAGTTGGACGATGTTCGAAGCGGGTTCCCAGCCCCGGGGAGTATGTGCCCGGAAACGCTCGACAGGCTTCTTGCCGCGCATCCCTATGTCGCCCATCTGTTCTCCTACGACCCCGATCAGGGCATGGTGTTTCGTTCCCAGCCCTACCGCCTGAAGAATGACCAGGCGTTTCAGGCGGAGGCCGATGACCTCTCCAAAATGGACGATGGCTGGCTGAAGATGGAATTCAAAGAGCTCGCGGAGAGGATGACAAAGATGGAAAAGAAGGGAGTGCCGTACTATGTCTTCCCCAATTGGGTGCAGCGAGGCGAGAAACACCTATATCAGCCGGTCGCCCTGTTTGCCATGATGGACGCTGCCACTGGGAAACAAGTTATCGGGGGGATCGCATTCGATGCCGAATATGTGCGTGACCACTTCTTTCCTGAGATGCTGGAAACCGTGATGAGCCGCAACCTCAATGAGGGGCAGGGTGACAAAAACCAATGCGCAATGATGGTGCACCCCAAGGGCGAACCGGACCCCATAGCAGCGTCCGCCGGTTGGGATGGAGGCGCGCCAGAGGTGGAACGCAACATGGAAGCCGCGTTTCCCGCTCTTACGCTGGCCATCAAGCTGCGTGGAACCACGCTGGGAGCCATTGGCCGGCACTTCGCGCGCACCAACTTCCTCGCGCTGGGGGCGCTGTCTTTGTTGCTGGCCGGCGGAATTGTGCTGACTTATCGCAACGTAAGCAGAGAAATGGCGCTGGCCAGGCTGAAATCAGATTTTGTTTCGAACGTCTCTCATGAGCTGCGGACGCCACTCTCTCTGATCCGGCTTTACGCCGAAACTCTGGAAATGGGCCGGCTCAATTCGCAGGAAAAATATCATGAGTATTACTGCATCATTCGTAAAGAGAGTGAGCGGCTTAGCGCGCTCATCAACAACATCCTGGACTTCTCCCGGATTGAAGCGGGCCGCAAGGAGTACGATTTCCGCGAGACCGACCTGCGCGAACTGGTGCGCAACACGCTCGATTCCTATCGCTACCAGATCGAGCAGCATGGTTTCGCTTATGAAGAAAGGATCGACGAAGTGCCGCCCCTGCGGGTGGATCGTGAGGCAGTGGCCCGCTCGCTCTTGAATCTCGTCAACAATGCTCTCAAGTACTCCGAGGACCGGAAGTATCTCGGAGTCAAGCTGTATCGTGAAAATGGATCCGTAAAGCTGGAAGTGATTGACCACGGGATCGGCATCCCATATCAGGAGCAACACAAGATCTTCGAGAAGTTTTATCGTGTGGGCGAACCCCTCGTTCACAACACCAAGGGAAGCGGACTGGGCCTTTCCCTGGTGCGTCACATTGTGCGGGCCCATGGCGGAGAGGTCTTGGTGGACAGTGCCCCCGGCGCGGGCAGCAAGTTCACCATAGCCCTGCCGGTCGAGCCGAGAGAAAACGGACACAATCTGGCAGCCTGATCGGCGACGGAGAAGCTGGCGATGGCATCCATTAATTCAGCATTCGAGTTACAGTCCAAAGCGAAAAGAAGCCGTGGAGATCATGAGATGGCCAAGATCCTGATTGTCGAAGACGAACCCAACATGGTCGCCGGTTTGCGCGACAACTTCGAGTACGAAGGATATGAGGTGATTAGCGCCCCGGACGGCGTGGCTGGCCTGGAACGCGCGCTCAAGGAAGAACCCGACCTCGTGATCCTCGATGTCATGATGCCTCGCATGAGCGGGCTGGACGTTTGCAAACAGCTCAAGTCCAAGCGGCCTTCGGTCCCTATCATCATGCTCACGGCGCGTGGCCAGGAAGTGGACAAAGTTGTCGGGCTAGAGTTGGGAGCGGATGATTACGTCACCAAGCCTTTCTCCATTCGTGAGCTTCTGGCCCGCGTAAAGGCTGTCCTCCGCCGTGCCCGTCCCGATCCTAAAGAGCAGGACCGCTACGCGTTTGGTGATGTCGAGGTTAGTCTGCGCAGTTGCCAGGTATCGCGTCAGGGGAAGACGATGGATTTCTCCTCGAAAGAATTCGAGCTGCTGAAGTACTTTCTCTGCCATCCTGGGGAGACCCTCAGCCGGGATCGCCTGCTCGAGGAAGTCTGGGGCTACGGGCGCTTCCCGACCACGCGCACCGTGGATGCGCACATTGTCCGCTTGCGGCAGAAGATCGAGCCCCGGCCGGACGAGCCTCGCTTCATCCTCACCATACACGGTACGGGTTACAAATTCGTCGGCTGAATTACGGTATCTGCGGGAGATGAGGTTGGAGAATACTCGACAAATTCGGGGCCGGCGGCAGGACAAGACTTGGGCACATCGGAGCGAAGCCTCCGGGGATGCAGGAATGCTGGCCGGTTCTGCGGGGACTGCGCGCCGCAACCGGGTGCTCGAGGAGCAGCTTGCGACTCTACGCCGTGAGCACGACGACCTGCTACAGACGATGTACGAAGCCGCTCAGGTACAAAGAAAACTCTGCGGCCCGCGCCTCCTTCACCGTCCGCCGTTTGAGATCGCCGGCGAGATTTTCCCGGTACGACATCTGTCCGGCGATTTCATCAGCGTGTTTGAGCTCGGCCCGGATCTGGTATTCGCCATCGGCGATATCGCTGGTAAGGACCTCTCCGCCGGGATGTGGTTCACTCATGTGGTCGGCATGATTCGGCTGCAGGTGGAGTCGCTGGGTGATCCGGCGGCCGCTTTGTCCGCCATCAATCGTAATCTGCTACTCACCCGTTTGGAAATGCCGCTGACCACCGTGCTTGTGGGCCGGCTCAACCTGCATACCGGTGAGGTTACGTACTGCAGCGCGGGACACCCGCCTGCTCTGGTTTTTCGCAACGACGGGCGTGTGGAGAGCCTGCGGGAGGGTGGGCTGGTACTGGGAGTGCAGGCTGGCGCCTGCTTCGCCAACGGGCAGACCACATTACGGCCAGGCGACACATTGCTGGGCTATTCCGACGGTATTGTCGAGTGTCGAAACCAGAATGGTGCTGAGTTCGGTACAGAGGGTCTGGCAGCTGCGGCACCGGTTTCCCGTGGTTCCAGTGCTAGCGGCACGCTTTTCTCCGTGCTCGGTGCCGCCAAGGACTTCGCTGGCAGCCGATCGCGCGAGGACGACATGGCTGTGATCGTGATACGCCGGGCAGATGAGTGATCGAAGATTCCGAACGATCGAAGTTTCGTGCGGACCGGAGATGATGACCGTGAGTGACACTGGCAAAACTCGCATCGCACCAGCTGATGTCGATGCTGCTAGATGTGCCGCCTCCGGGCTAAAGGTTGGCGAGGCTCGTCCGGTCCCCGTGGATGACACTTTGCTTGTCCGCCAAGCCCAGCAGGGCAATACCGCCGCCTTCGAACAACTGGTCCAGCAGTACGACCGCGCCGTGCTGCGCCTCGCCATCCATCTCACGGGTTCACAGGAGGAGGGTCAGGACATCTATCAGGAAGCGTTTCTTCGGGCGTACGTAAACCTGCCGCGCTTTCGCTTCGAGTGCTCTTTCTATACCTGGATCTACCGCATCGTAACTAATCTCTGTCTCGATCATCTGCGCCAGAAAAATTCACGCCACCGGGATGAGACCACCATGGTTTCTCCGGACGGCGACGAAGAACAAGTGCTTAATCGCATCCCTGACCGCAACCCGGGTGCCAGCCCCGAGCGCGGCCTGGTTGGCCGTGAACTGCGCCGATGCATCCTTCGTGCGCTGGGAAGACTCTCGCCCCGCGAACGCGTGGTCTTCGAATTGAAGCACTACCATGGCCTCAAACTGCGAACTGTGGCCGACCTCCTGAATACGACCGAGGGCACAATCAAGAATGCCTTGTTGCGCGCCAACCACAAACTGCGCAGCCGGCTCGCCGAGGTCCGCTGAATTTCTCGAAGTCCTCGGCTCCCTCGGTGCTTTCTTCACCTTCGAAACTCATCGACCCAACCAATTAACCACCAGATCTGGAAGCGGGCTTGGGGAGATCCGGCGCGAGCGGAATTCAGCCGCACCACAGTTCTCCCAACCCGACTTGTGGACGGCGGTGAACTCTTTCCCCGTTGCATCAATTGCGGTTTGCCCGCCAACCGGCAGCACTTTCAGCGACGCAGACAGGCATGGCTCCCGGCAGCCCTCCATAATAGCGTCTGTGTTTTTGGCGGAATCTCCAATCGACGTGTGCGCGTCGGCATGATGGTGCCAGCCGTTCGAAATAGTCCGCGCAGCCGCATTGGCATTCAATTGTTTCCCGATGGAGCTCGGAACCAGCGAAACGGGACGGCCCAGGGGCGTCGCCGCTTCGTCCCGCAGGTGCCGGTTTCGGTCCTGGTGCTTTGCTCGCCTCACGCATTTGCCAAGCATCGTCCGAGGTAGGATTGAGGATCATCTGTCCCGAAGACTATTCGCATCTCAAGGCGACCATGGGGTCTATACGCACGGCGCGGCGCGCTGGGATGTATGACGCCGCGAGCGCAACGAGCGCCAGCAAAACGGCGACGCCGATAAATGTGAGCGGGTCAGCTGGACGCACGTCAAAAAGCAGCGTTGACAGAAAACGTGTCAGCACCAGCGCTGCAGGGATGCCCGCAGCCAAGCCGAAGAAGACAAGCCTCGCTGATTCCCCGATCACCAAACTCCAAACGCTGGCCGGGGTAGCCCCGAGCGCGATGCGGATCCCAATCTCGCGCGTGCGGAGCGAAACGGAATACGAAATCACGCCGAATATACCGACCGCGGCGAGAGCGAGAGCGATCGCGCCGAACAGGCCGAGAATCGAGGTGCGAAATCTGGGCTCGGCCACGGATGCGCTGAGGGCTCCCGGGAGAGTGGCAACATCTGTAACGGGAAGGTTCTTGTCGATGTTGTGCGTTTCCGTGCGGATCGCCGCGACGACAGCGGAAGCACTCAACGTGCTCCTGACGACGACTTCGCATCCGTAAAGCGGTGCCTGTGCGAAGGGCACGTACATCATGGGCTCCGGTTTCTTGCCCAGCGAAATGTCACGCACGTCACCCACCACGCCAACGATTTCGCGCGAGGCGGTGCCATTCAGTGGAAATCCGAAGACCAGACGCCTGCCAAGGGGATTTCGATTTGCAAAATAGCGCCGGGCCAGCGCATTACTGATCAAGACGACCGGCGGGGAAGACGGCGCATCACCCGAAGTGAAGGATCTGCCCTGAAGCAGGGGAATTCCCATCACCGGGAAGTAACGCGGGCTCGCGGTGACGTAGTCGGCGGTAGGGGCCGCTTCCGCGGGCACAGGTGGATTGCCGACAATCACAAAGGGGAGATTAATCTGGCCATCCTTAATTGGCAGCGGAGCAGCGCACGCCGAATCCTGCATTCCAGGTGCGGCCTGGAGACGCGTCATTAACTCTGTCGCGAAAGCTGTCCACTGCGGTGGTGTGGAATATTGGAATTGTGGAAGGGACACCATTGCCTTGACCACACCATTCGGTTCAAAACCTGGGCTGACCGAGGTAAGCCGGGCGAAGCTGCGCATCAGCAATCCGGCTCCTGCAAGAAGAACCATTGCCAGCGCCACCTCGACGGCGGCCAAGAAGCTGCGAGCACGCTGCGAGCCTGTTGTTTCTCCCGCCCGACCGCCCGCCTGCAGGCTTGTCTGCGGATCGGATTGTGCGGCGAAAAGTACGGGCGCCAAGCCAAATACGAAGCTGGCCGCCAGCGAAAGAACAAGGGCAAATCCGAGCACCGATCCGTCCACGTGAATGGTGTGGATGCGGGGCAATCCCGGAGGCAGAACTGAGATGAGTGCCGATACGCCCCAATAAGCGAGCAACATCCCAGCCATGCTCCCGAAAATCCCAAGCATGGCGCTTTCGGTCAGCAATTGGCGGGTGATACGGTGTCTATGTGCGCCCAACGCGATGCGAACCGCGATTTCCTTCGAGCGAGACGTAGCACGGGTCAGCAGCAAGTTCGCAATATTGGCGCACGCAATCAGGAGCACCAGACCCACGGCGCAGGATAGAATGAGCAACGGAGTTTTCACGTCCCCAACGACGGCCTGCTGCAGCGGCTGTACCTGTTGAATCACCCAACCTCTCTCTGCGGGAAACTCCTCGGCCAGCCGCGCACTCAAGGTATCCATTTCCGCCTTCGCCTGGGCGAAGGACACTTCGGGGCGCAACCGCGCAAACACAGGCATCCAGTGCGTTTGAGGTGGATGGGTCATCCAGCCAGAAAACAACGGATCCTGTACCAAGGGTATCCAGAGCTGATCGGCCTGATCGAAGAAGGGCGTACGAAATTCCGCCGGCATGACGCCCACGACAGTGTAGGGGCGCATGTCGAGCGTAATTGGGTTTCCGATGATTTTGGGGTCGGCTTCGAACTGGCTCCGCCACATGTTTTCGCTGAGAACTACGACCGGCGCTGCACCGCGCTGACCATCGCCAGGAAGTAACGTGCGGCCGAGCAGAGGTTTCGTACCGAGAACAGAAAAGAAGTTGTCGGTTACAACAATGGTTCTCGCCTCGGATGGCTCTCCGCGGCCTGTGAGCGTAAGGGAGTGGCTCACCAAGCCCGCGATATTGCTGAAAACGTGGCTGTAGTCACGCAATTCAAGCAGGCTGGGATACGACATCCCCGCGTCCGTGATTCCCTGTTTCGGGTTGGCCTCAGGCAGTAAAACAAGCTGCCCGGGATTCTCATATGGTAGCGGGCGGAGCAGAACCGCGTGAACAACGGAAAAAAATGCGGTATCTGCGCCGATGCCGACAGCAAGAGTTAAAATTGCGACCACAGTGAAGCCGGGGGATTTACACAGCATGCGCAGGCCGTAACGCAGGTCTTGAATCAGCGTCCCCATACTGTCTCCCGTCTCGGTCAAGGAGCACGTGGGAGCAATGGTATCGCAAGAGACACCCGTCGCTCCAGTTGTTCCGAAGCGGGCTTGGAGGAGATCGATGCGATCTCCCTCAAGCCGACCAATGGTCCTTGCCATTTAACACCGTGTCAGCGTCGGCTTCCATCCGCTCGGGCAGGTGCTCCGCAGATTACACCTTCAATGCCCCGGCTCACGTAAACCGGTGCATTTGCGGCCAACCAAAGAGCAACCGCAGTGGTAGTGTTTCGGACGGTTTCGGGCCCGACGGCAGGGGTATCGTGCGGATACGGGTCTTCGTAATTGTCGACCGACCATTCTGAAGGAACGGCTTGTTGCTGGCTCAACTGGCTGACAAACTTCTGGGTTTCGCGGCTGAAAGCATTGTTGGTGAATTCACGGAAAGTAACTGGCTTGCCTTTGGCGTTGGTGGGCCAGGGGTAAGGAGAAAGCAACATGGTAGTGCGCAGGCCGTGTTCATTGCCCCATTGGATGGCCTGCACGATGAATTTCTGGTAGCCGGGGCCGCTTCCGCCCGTCAAAAAGAAGTTGGGTGGAACATCGAAGGCGATGGCTTTGCCATAGAGCGCCTCACCGCGCTCAAGCGCATAGTAGGGGTTGGTAGCAAAGACGTGATCTCCCAGTTTTGGTTCGTTCGCATCATTGGGGCCCACGATCGGAGCGACGGTTTCGATACCGACAGTTCTGGCCGCATCCACGTACTCTCGCCAGAGATTCAGGTCCTTTTGCAATTGTCCGGGAGGGGCGGCATCGGATGGCGTGTTCACATTGGCTTCCGAGGGATGAAGACCATTTTGTATGTATACAGCCTGGTAGTAACCGTAGCTCGGGGGAAGCGTGAAGTAGTTCGCGCCGACTTGTCCGAGCTCGGCTTGCCCGGGCCCGGTTCCGCTGAACACGCTCTCGATGGCTTGGATAATGCTCGGCGGGCGCTCGGCTGCGACGATGGCGTTGGCATGCTCGTAGAGCCCCACGTGGCGGGTTTGGAGGAGTTCGGTGAACTGGTCGCCGTTTTCGAGGCCATCAAAACCGCCCGTTCCGCCGACGAAAATGTATACACCGAGGTTTGCGCAGGCAGTGTTTCCTCCCGAGTCGACGGCCGGGTTGTCCTGCTGCGCGGCATTGGTGGCCGGGGTGGCCAGGGCGATAGCCGCGACCAATGCTAGAGGCCAGTATGGGTGTCGCACACCGATCTTGAGCATGACAATCCCTCCAGACGCTACCAATACTAAACGCCTCAAAACGGGAAATGTTGCGGAGGTATTCAGGCCCACGCCCTGAGCGGCCTCTGGGCCAAATTGGTGTTGGCAAACGCCCCTGTGATGAAGGATCGAATCCAAGTTCGTGAATCGCCGGCTCACCGGAAGCTGGAAGGAAACGGGCTTTAGGGAGATCTTCTCGAAGAGGACTTTCCAGTACCCAGCCGATGAGGCGATTTCAGATGGCTTCCCATTAGCCAACCAGTCCCCCAGAAATGCGTGGGTTCGATCTTGCCTGCTCGGAGAGCGCTATAATGGCCCACACGAATGCCTCTTGCCTCTGGCACAGAACTTGGTCCCTACAAAATTCAATCGCCTCTCGGCGCGGGCGGCATGGGCGAAGTCTACCGTGCAAGCGACAGCCGGCTTGGGCCGTGATGTTGCCATCAAAGTCTTGCCGGAAGCATATGCCCGAGACGCCGAACGGCTGCGCCGATTTGAAACCGAGGCGCGGGCGATCGCGGCGCTGAACCATCCCAATATTCTCTCTATTCACGACATCGGCACCTATGAGGGCGCGCCTTATCCGCCTTATCTGGTTTCCGAGTGTCTGGAGGGTCAATCGCTGCGGGTGGAGTTGAGCGGTGGGGCGTTGCCTTTGCGGCGAGCCGTCGACTACAGCATTCAAATCGCGCAATGCCTGGCGGCGGCGCACGACAAAGGGATCGTTCATTGCGATCTGAAGCCAGAAAATGTTTTCGTCACCCGTGAAGGGCGGGTTAAGATTCTCGATTTTGGATTGGCAAAGCTGGCGCGGCCGGAGACGTCTTCGAACGACGGCGCGACGATGGAGGCCGTGCCTACCTCCGCTGGCGCCGTGCTCGGCACGGTGGGATACATGTCTCCCGAGCAGGTGAGGAGCGCGCCGGCGGACGCCCGGTCCGACATTTTTGCGCTGGGAACGATTTTGTACGAAATGCTCTTCGGACAGCGTGCTTTCCGCCACGATACTTCCGCCGAGACGATGACCGCGATCCTGAAAGAGGATCCGGCGGAGTTGAGCCTTACCGGTAAACCCGTTTCGCCCGCACTGGAGCGCATTGTCAGGCGATGCCTCGAGAAAAATCCGCTGCAACGCTTTCAATCGGCGCGGGATTTGGCCTTCAATCTCGAAGGCCTGTCGGGAACCTCTTCGACGAGCACGGGACGTGTCACGGCCAGGATTGCAGCTGCCGAAACGAAAACATCTGGTAAGCGGGTGATCATGGTCGGGGCCAGTACGCTTTTGCTGGCGCTGGTGGCTGCGGGAATCTGGATGCTGGCAGCACGCAGCAACCCGGTACCGCTGCCGACTTATCACCAGCTGACGTTTGATCGCGGATTGGTTTATGCCGCGCGCTTTGCGTCGGACGGCTCCTCTATCTATTACAGCGCCAGCTGGAATGGGCAGCCGGTCCAGCTCTACACCACGCTGCCCGATACTCCCGAGTCGCGCCCATTGAATCTCGTCAACTCCACATTGTTCGCGGTGTCTGCCTCGCAGTTGGCGATTTCCGTGGGCTGCAAGGACCGATATCTCGGGCTTTGCCAGGGAACCTTAGGGCTGGTGCCCCTCGCCGGCGGAGCGCCGCGGGAAGTTGCCAACGATGTCCTGGCTGCCGATTGGAGCGTCGATGGCAGCGAGATGGCCGTCATTCGGCAGGTCGGAGGAAAGTACCGCGTGGAGTTTCCTTACGGGAAGGTGCTCTACGAGAGCACTCACCCTCTCGGATATCTGCGAATCGCACCGCATGACCATGCCGTAGCCTTTGGTCAATTTACTTCGGTTGATGGCGATGCCGGTTGGGTCGTGTCGGTGACGTTCGTCAGTTTGGAGGGTTTGGCCTGGGCACCTTCGGGGAAAGAGGTTTGGACGGGGGCTACCCTGACGGAGGGGTGGGCGAACGAAGTAAATTGGTCTCGGGCTCAACGGAAAACAGCGTGTGGTTCTTCGCCTGCCGGGCGTTCTGCGGCTTCACGATGTGTCGCGAGAGGGCCGTATGCTTCTCTCGAAAGAATCGTGGAGAAGCGGACTGCAATTCCGCGGCCGGACCGACAAGAAGGAACGCGACCTGAGCTGGCTTGACTATGCGTCCCTTAGGGATATTTCGTCAGACGGCACTTGGATTTCGTTTGACGACTGGGGCTCGGCAGCGGGCGCGTCGGGCTTGGCTTTCGTGCGAAGAACCGATGGCTCCCCCGCCATAAAACTCGGACAGTACGGCGAGCCGGTTCTTTCGCCGGACGCAAAGCAGGTTTTGGCTTCTAATGCCACCACTGTGAATCTGGCGGGCTTTGCTCTGGTACCAACGGGCGTGGGAGAGATCCAGAAGGTAAATGCAAGCGGCATACAGGAAACCGCGTCGATAGGTTTCACGCCCGACGGAAAAGCGATCTATTACGCCGGCGACGATGGTCATGATTGGAAGATGTACGTCCAGAGCATCTCCGGAGGGGCGCCGCGCAGCATGACGCCTCCGATTTCCTTGCAGCGCAACCATTTTGAGGGCCACATCCTTTCCCCGGACGGCCGAACCCTTTTTGCCCGAGACCTGAGCGAGCGGGGCGGACTCTACCCAACCACCGGAGGAGAACCGCGATTGATTCCGGGCTGGTTGCCGGAGGACATTTGGGTCACCTGGGCCGCAGACGGTCGATCGACCTATCTTTATCACGATGACAAAACTTCGGCCCCTCTTTACCGGCTTGAGCTTGCGACCGGGAAGCGCGAACTGATCACGACCTTGGCTCCCGGTGACGTGGCGGGAGTGACGACCATCGTGAATGTGCGCATGACCGCGGACGGCAAGAGTTACGGCTACTCGTTCTCCAGAGAGTTGTCGGATTTGTTCCTGGTGGACGGAGTGCGGTAGTCGGACGGAAGCAATCCCTGGCGAGATTCACATCCACGTCGGCCTCCCCAGGGTTTCTCTGAGCTAGCCGTTTTCGACGCGCACCTTTATATGCGCGTACGCCTCATCGATGAGCCCGCGTAGTGCTGCGGTATTGGTGGCCGTTCCGGGTCTCAACTTCACATGGCGCATGAACTTGCCGGTGCCTTGCAATAAGTGGGCCGGATCCGGGAGCGCTGCGCCGTGAAAGAACCCCACGTTTACGTGCGAAGTGAATACGTTGACGTAGCCGAAGGGCGCATCTCCCAAACATGCAACCGGACAGCCGTCATGCAGAAGCTCCCGAACTTCGTCCCCGCATTTTCGCATCACCTCAAACCATTGACGCGCGGTGGCTCCCAATCCACCTGCATACTGTTTCATCCACACATCGATGGCGGGATCCCGCTCGACAGCGCCGTTGAATCGCAGCAATTCCGTTCTCTCTGTCATGGCGTTTTGAGCGCGACCCGCTGGTTCCATGGTGCCACACTTTCCTCATACTCCATAGGATCGCCGAAACCTTCGGTCTGGACGCCGAGATCACGTAGCGCGCCCAAAGCCATCAATCGTCGATGCGCGTTGAAGGTCATGATATGAGCGAAGACGCCGCCGAAGGTGAACATCTCAGCCGGTTCGCACAGAGCATCGACGAACGTATCATCCCATGCGGTGCGGTTTCGGATGTCACTGAAAATACGATGCAGTTCAGCATCGGTCCTGTCGAGCCTTTGCAGCATCGCCTGCGGGGAGCGCTGCGATTTGGGAGGGCCGTTCATATCCATGTCGACTCCGGACAGTGCGGCGGTCCAAACTTCTTTAGTGAAGATAATGTTTTCTAACAGCTGCCTTAGAGTTTTATTCGACTCCCGCCAGGGCAGCAGCTCTACGACCGTGGGCAGCGGCCGATCCAATTGTTCCTCTGTCAAAGTACCCGCGTATTCCAGCAAACGCCGCGTGTGCCAGGAGTCGTTGCCGGCAAAACGATCGAATAAATCCATGTCTCTTCCTCCTTTGGTGGATGAACCAGGGGCAAAAAAGTGAATTTTGTTGGACGCCGGCAAGTGAAAGTGCGGATCACGCATGCGCCGGTAGAGGCTGGGAGAAATCCGGAAAGCTTTCCGGAAAGCGCGAGTGAACGCCTCCAACGAACCATAGTTCGCGTCCAGGGCGACGTCGGTGACCGACGTTCCGGTATGCCCTAACTGATAGGCTGCTCTTTCGAGCAACAGCCGTCGTCGCATGGCTGTCGGAGTTTCTTCGACCACGGTTCGGAACAACCTGTGGAACTGCGTGCGGCTTTGATACGCTAGGCGCGCCAGATCTTGCGTCTTCGCCTGCGTGTCCAGGGAATTCGCGACAATTGCAGAGAGGCGGTCTGCCGTATCCTGACCATCTGCTTTATTCATGCGTCCGATTCCTCAGCTGAAACGAAATCATAGACAAAGATGACGCTTCCCGCCTGATCGTGCGTACCAATTTTCTACCTCAAAGCTCGTACCAAGGCGAATGAACACATGGACACTCGACACTTCGAGTGCACGATTCCTTTCCACCAGCGCCATGGTGTTGACCGAACCGCCCAACTCCCGGATGGGTCGGCAAACCTCTCACCGGTTTGGGGAAGAGTTACCATAATCCGACCACAATCGTACAGACAGCATTCAGGAAGCGACATCGTGGTTGGCGCGTATTCCAACCAAGGTGGTCGGCCCCATCTCTGACGCGCAACGGACCATCGGTACTCTCTTGCAGATCGCGCCTGAATGCGAGTCCTTTCGCAGCGGAAGCCAGATGGAGTCTTGGACTTCGGGAGCGGGAGCCTTTCGGATTGCGCCCTACCCTTCCAGGCTGCAATCGGGAAGCGTTTTCTCTTTTTTGGGATAGGATCACTGGTGGGAGAAAAAATGCAAATCGCGGACTTCATAGATAGGAGGAGCTGGACTGCACGTGGGTTTCGGATGAGTCGTCGTTTCTTTCCGAACTTATTGGCGTGCGGACCGGGCGTCGTCCTCCTGACCGTGGCGTTGGCGAATTTGGCCATTGCCCAAAGAAGGCCACTTGTGCTGGAGCGGGATGGAAGGGTGATTTCGCTGGAGACCTACGCCGCGAACATTGTGCGGGTGACGATGAGCAGCGACCCGGCTGCAGCGCGGGGAGCGCCGGGATATGGGTTTATCGCAATGCCGTCGGCGGAGGGATGGACGCACGAGCGCGATGCGCAAGGGGGCGACGTGTTTCGATCGGCCGGGATGGTGGTGCGTTTGTCACCAGCAGATCTTCCGGCTGAGAAACTGCCGCAGCCGATGCCGCTGGATGCAGTGAATCGTGAGCTGCGCGAACTGTACTTTGGCGGTGGTGGCGGGCATGGTCTTTACAACGATGCGCTTACGGTGACAACACCAGGAGGCAGGATGTTACTGCACATGCGCACCTGGTCGATGGCGCCGGAGCGCGCTGACGTTGCTCGGCAGGACGCTGGCGCGAAGGGCTACTCGGTGGCGGCCGTGTTCGACTCGCCCGCGGACGAGCACTACTACGGATTGGGCCAGCAGCAGAAGGGCTGGATGGACCTTCGTGACCACCAGATCCGCTGTTGGCACGATTACTCGGCCATAGGCGGCGAAGACGTTTGCGTGCCGTTCATGGTGTCAAGTCGCGGCTACGGGTTGGTGTGGGATAACCCTTCTAAAACGACGGTGGATCTGGGGTTCAACGGGCGCAATGTGTGGTCATCGGAAGTCGGAAACGGTGTCTCGTATTTCGTGATCACGGGCGAAACCAGCGATGAGATTTACCAGGGCTACCGGCTGCTGACGGGCGTGACGCACCTCCTGCCAAAGGGGGCGTACGGATACATCCAGAGCAAGGCGATCTACCCGACGCAAGAACAAGTTCTGGATGTGGCGAAGCAATATCGCGAGAAGAAGTTGCCGCTGGATGTGATGGTCGTGGACTTCCTCAACATGACCAAGCAGGGAGAACTGGATCTCGATCCCAAGCGCTGGCCGGACCCGGCGGAGATGAATCGCGCGCTGCATGCGATGGGTGTGAATACCCTGCTGAGTGTGTGGCCGCACTTTTCGCGCGGCACTCAGTTCTATCACATGCTGCTGAACAACGGCTGGCTGATCCATACGCCCGACGGAGAGCCTGATCCAGGATGGACCAAGGAGGTCATCGGACCGAATCTCGATACGACGAACTCTGAGGCAGCGAAGTGGTGGTGGGAAAAGATTCGTGACCGATATGTGAATCCTTACGGATTCGATTTCCTGTGGCTGGACGAGACAGAGCCGGACATAGATCCTGCGGGAGATGTGTTCTCGATCGGTTCGGGCATACGCTTCTACAACGTGTATCCGCTGTTTCACACGGGATCAGTGTATGAGGGTGTTCGCCGGGATTTCGGCGATACCCGGAGGCTGATGATCCTGGCACGCGCGGCTTACCTGGGGGCACAGCGCAACGCCACCGTGTTCTGGTCAAGCGACATTGTTTCGACGTGGGACATGCTCAAGCGCTCGATTCCTGCGGGGCTGAACTTCACCGCGAGTGGAATGCCATACTGGGACACGGATATCGCCGGGTTCTTCTCGCCTGCGATTCCGGCGGACTACCGCGCGGCACACAAGCCCCTGATCGACGGATCGGACGCACGCGACACGATTGCGAACTATGAGGACTATCCCGAGCTGTTTGTGCGGTGGTTTGAATGGGGCGCATTTCACCCGGTGATGCGAACCCACGGGGAGAGAGCGCACAACGAAGTGTGGTCTTACGGCAAGCAGGCCGAGCCGATTCTCGCGAAATATCTGAAGCTGCGTTACCAGCTTCTGCCCTACACATATTCGTTAGCGTATCGCAGCTACCAGACGGGGGCCCCGTACATGCGGGCACTGTTTATGGACTTCCCGGCAGATCCGAAGGCGGTGGACATTCCGGATGAATATATGTATGGGCCTGCTTTCCTGGTGGCTCCGGTGACCGAGCAGGGTGCGACCCAACGGACGGTTTATTTGCCGGCAGGCAGTGACTGGTACAACTACTGGACGAATGAGCGGCTGCAGGGCGGTCAGACTATCGTGGCAGATGCTCCGATCGACATACTTCCGCTGTTTGTACGAGCAGGAAGCATCGTACCGCTGGGCTCGGAGGTGGATAGCATGCAGGTGAGGCAGAAGATTGCGGCCGTGCACGTGTATCCGGGAGCAAATGGCACCTTTACTCTCTTCGAGGACGACGGAAAAACGTACGCCTACGAGAAAGGTGACGGCTCAATCACCAAGTTCACTTGGGACGACACCGCCAATCAACTCAGGCACGAGGGTGCGTCCGCATCGAGCGAAGTGGATAGAGCAACCGTGGAAGTGATCGGGAGGTAGTCGAGACCTTATACCATTACGCGAGCAATTTCCGGATCGCCGGCTACTCGAATGTTGGCTCGAAACTCTGGTGCGCTATCAGATGAGCCCATCTAGGTGGGCAGTTGGTTTGGGGGAGTCGAGTGGGATGCGTCCGATACAGCTGTTTCCGACGGTCGATGAGAAAGTCATTTCCTTCCCCCCGGGTCTGAGTGAGCTGATCCGCTGTCGCGCGCGCCGGCTGTCTCTACGTCAGCCGCACTACGCTTCGCTTCTACAACAACTTCCATTCGCCGAGAGCAGCGTCATGATCGGGACCCTGTGTAGTGTGCAGTTATGGAATCGCCTCAGCGGGCGAAGAATCGGCCTGTACTCGCAATCTGAGTGTGAACGGTTTTGCGCTACCGAATCGTCAGATTCGAAAAATAGGCCTCTGTATCCGAACCTGTCCATAGCGCAATCTGGCCGCGCGAGGCGCCTAATTTCAGATCTTCTGTGGCGCAGGCCGTTATGTGGCGTTGGCGGTTGTCCGAGCCGATCATCAGGCGAAGATCCGTAAGCCGCGCCACATAATCAATGGTCAAGGCGCGCGCACGATCAGTCAGTGATGCAATTCTTCGCCAGCAACCGCATAGTCTTCGGTTTGACTACTCGCCATGGGAGCGGAGTCACAAGGGTAGACACCCCTTTTGCGCTCTAACCCCCGAGCTTTAGTTACTGCCAACCTCCGACTGAATTTTCACCGGGACGGCGCCTTTCTCGCCGATGCCCAGCACTTCAAGCCCGTTCATCGTATCCAACGGGAGCGTCGTAACCTGCATTTGGGTGTTGGGATCATGCCCGGAGCTTTCGACATGGAACGCTCGCACCGTCTTGGCCCCGATGACCAACAGGCAAGCAAACAACGGAACAGCTACCAACGGCCGCCTCGATCCGCTTATTTCCCCGTCTCCCTGGCAGTTTCATGCGTCAACTACCCACGGCGTTGAGAGAACACCCACTTTGGCAACCCCGGTTCAGTAAAGGCCAATCTGTTTGCGCCATCGTGATCCACGCCTGCGTACTCGGTGTAGATCGGGTGTCCGCCCGCTCTCCGTCTTGCCGCGATGCGGTCACGCGATGAAGACACGGGAACGACTTCATCGGCATCTCCGTGAAAATCCCACAAAGGCGTAGCCGCAGACCCAGTGCCATCATCGGGAGACTCGCCTCCGCAGCAGATCACTGCAGCCGCGAAAAAGTTCGGCCGATTCGCCAGTACATTCCACACGCCCGCGCCTCCCATGGAATTTCCCGCGAGATAGATACGGCGCTCATCAATATGAAACTCGCGACGCAACTCATTGACGATTTCCAGAGCCAATCGTGCACCGTCTCCGAAACCTGGAAGCTCCTTCGCAGGCTGTTGCGAGAAGTCGTAGCGGATCCATCCCCGATCGGTCTGCGGTGCCAGTACGTAGCAGGGGAAACGCTTCTGATTCTCCGGAAGGAGCCACACCCTCGTGCCGAACCTGTTGCCGAGACTCAGCTGCTTCAGGTTGTCGTCGCCCAGTCCGCCACCCCCGTGCAGATAGAGCACCAATGGTGCTTTTCTGGTGGTTTCTGGGTGGAACAACCGATAGGGCATCACCCAGTCGCTCTTGTGCTCGCGCGCCTCGAACTTGTTTTGTAACCCCTCCGATCGCTTCAGAAACACGTCAATCAAGGCCAGCCTTTCCGGCGATTTTGGCGTTCCGGAGGCGAGTGTGGGAGTGGAATCGAGCCTTGTAGCGGCGGCTTTCGATGAGAGTGCAAAATTGAAGCCCGTCTGGGTTGCCGCGTACCATGCTCCAGCTGAGGCCGATCCGAGCAGGCGAACCGCTTCTCGTCGAGTAATCATCTGCATCGTAACCCAGTGGCTGCTTGCGATTGGTCCGCAAAAGCTCAAGGAGGTAGACGGTTAGGCGACAGAATCGATAGCAAAGGCCAAGTATCACAACCGGGCGGTATGTTCAGGGGTATGATGGGGGCGATGGTCGGAAAACCCCCGGAGGATCCAATGAGGCGACGTGCTCTGGTCCGTTCGCGGTACTGTCATGTCTTCTTAGTACTTTTTCTGCCAGTCCTGTTAGCTTCGTTCTCGCTCCGCACGCCATCTACCTACTATGTATCCACCAGCGGGAACGATAACAACCCCGGGACCCACGCCTTGCCGTGGTTGACTCTCCAGCACGCGGCCAATACCGCGACGGCGGGGGATACGGTTTACGTAGAAGGTGGCACCTACAACGAGACCGTCATTTTCCAAACCCATTCCGGAACATCGTCGGCGCCCATTGTCTTCAGCAATTACCCGGGCCAGGTCCCAATCATTGATGGAACCGGCCTGAACGCAGCTCGCGCGCAGGCTTTGGTGGAGATGTACGACGTCAACTACATCACGTTCAGGGGGTTTGTCGTGCGCAACTACACGACCGACAGCTCCTCAGTAACTCCGGCGGGCATTCTGGTGGAGGGATTTGGCCGGGGAATCCGGATTTTGAACAATCAGGTGTACGACATCTCAACCTCGTCGGAGGAGAGCGGCAATTCCCTCCCCCTCATCGCGTACGGCACATCGCGTGTCCCCATTACGCAGCTTGTGATGAGCGGTAACGAGGTCTACAACAGCAAAGTGGGGAGTAGCCAAGGTCTGACGACCAGCGGCAATGTAACCAATTTCGAAATTACCAATAACCTGGTTCACGACATCGACAACATCTGCATTGATCTGGCGGGATATTGGAAAGCAGGACCAACGGGCTACGATCAGGCGATTTATGGGGAAGTCAGCGGGAACACGGTCTATAACTGCAGCGCGATTTCGAATCCTGCCGCCGATAGTTACGAGTCGGACGGTATCTATTGTGACGGCTGTGGCTGGATGACGATCGAAGACAATGTGATCATCAATGCCGATCTGGGCATCGAGGTGACTAGCGAGAATCAAATCTGTAAGACGAATGGCACGGAGTGGTCGGGAGGAACGCCGGGCAGCGGAAGCGCAGGTACCAGCACGCATCCCTGTTATGGGAAGGACGTGACGGTACGCAATAATTTGATCTGGAACTCCAATGCCGTGGGTTACTCCATTGGCGGGTATGCGAAATATACGAGCGGGGGCGGGTCAGGCAATGGCGGCGGCGGCACCGAGGCGGCAGTGTTTGTCAACAACACGCTTTACAACAACGCCAAGACCACCGGGGGAGATTCCGAGGAGCAGATTCAGAACCAGGTGGGCAGCGCGCAGGGGAATTATTTCGAAAATAACGTGGTTTATGCCGGTTCCTACAATCAGTGGATGTACAGCTACAATCGCACGTCGAAGGCATATCCAGCACCGCCGGCCACACTCAACTGGAACCTGTACTACTCCACTGCGGGCTACGTAGAAGGAACGTCCATCACTTGGGCCGACGTGAGCCGATACACCAGTTTTGCCAACTGGCAGAGCAAGAGCGGTGAAGATGCCGAGTCGGTGAATTCGAACCCCCAGTTCATCAATCTGAGCGCGACGCCGCCGGATTTTGACATCAACACCAGTTCGCCTGGGTACTTGACGGCGAGTACCAGTTTGTCGTGCGGCGTGGGCTGGTGCGATCCCAATGGCGATTCTCCGGACTCGATCTATGGGGCAACCGACCTGGTGGGAACTGCCATCCGCAGCAGCGGCCGCATTAACATGGGAGCGTTCCAGACGACGGGACTGAACAACGCTGTGACTGCCACGTTGACGGCAGGGAGGTACACGCTACGGCCGGGCGGATCGACCACCTTGACGGCGGTAGTCAAGGCTACGCCTCCCGGCGCGGGTGTGCCGAGTGGAACGGCGCGCTTTTACGTGGATTCGACTTTGTTGCAAACGGCCACGCTGCTGCCGACCGGTGTCGGGAGGTCGGCGGTTGCCATACCGCTGAGTGCGTCGCAGCTGGCGACAGGCTCGAACTCGTTGTACGTGGTGTACTCGGGGAACACGATCGCCCTCGGGTGTTGTTCTGCCTCCGATCCACCCGGATCGGGAACACAGGTCCCGGTCTACCCCAGCGAAACGTCGTCGAGCGTCACCGTGACACTACAATAACCGCAGCCGTCTTCCTTTTCGTTTCCCTTCTCCCCGAATTGCGGCAAGGGGTTTTGCAGAAAATGTGCCGTGACATATCTCCGCTGCTTTCTCCATGGGGCCGAAATGCCGGAGCCCGGGCCGAAAACACTGGATTGGCGGACGTGAGTGAGCGGGTAGAGCAAAAAGTGGGGTGGATCGACGCGTGAGAGACCTTTTTGCACCCATCAGTAACGATACGCGCCGCTCCCGCACCCGACTGGTTAAGGCTGCCTCGTAGTTTTCGATTTCGTACCTATCCGTTCACACTTCGCCCGAGCCGAAATTGATTTGTATTCTGTCCGGCGAACTTCAGCGTGCAGCCTTCTGCCGTCGGCGCTGCTCGCTGGCCTTCAGCATTTCGTTGAGGTCGCCGGCCGGACGTATCTCGAAAATGGCGCCGTATTTGAGGGAGGGATGGTGGGATGAGCTGGTGAGTCTGATTCATGTCGCGGGCTTCGAGGATAAGAATGCCGCCGACTTGTTCCTTGGTTTCGGCGTAGGGGCCGTCCGTCGTCGCGACGTTGCCGTTCTTGCAATAGAGGGTTAAGGCGGTTTCGACAGGTTCAATCGGTTCTCCACCGACCCAATGGCCGTTGGCGCGGAGATGGTCGTCGTAGGTAAAGCAGGCGTCGAACATCGCCTGTCTCTCGGCCTCGGTCATGGCGTCGTGTTTGCTTTTGTTGTAGTAGCCCAAACAGATGTATTTCATGGCTTGTCTCCCTTGATCGCGGCCAGCAGCAAAGGTGTCGCAGATTTTTCTGTCACTGTTTCGAGTAATGAAGCGCAACGCTTCCTGATTTGAAAAACTTCGACTCAACAAATTTTAATTGCAATTTCTCCGGCAGGCTGACACCCTCCAACAGCCGTCTCCCTGCTCCTGCAAGGGTTGGCCCAACGACAAAACGATATTCATCAATCAGGCCAAGCTGCATCAGTTGAGAAGGGATATCTACGCCACCGACCAAAATATTTTTGCCTCGCTCTTGTTTCAATCTAAGTATTTCGTCGCGAAGATTCGTCGGCACAATTCTCGTTTTTTCATCTGCAGCGCCGTCCAACGATCGTGAAAAAACAAGTTTGTTAGTGGAGTCGAATGCTCGAGCAAATTCGTGATCTGCTTTTGTCGCAGACGGGTTTTTGAGGACTTCAGGCCAATAGGGAACCATCAATTGATGGGTTTTACGCCCAAAGACCTGCAGGTCAACCTCTCGCGTTAGATGAGTAAAATATTCAAGTTTTTCTTCATCGACAAATTGTTTGGTGTGGTCGACGCAGCCATCCAAGGTAGTGCTGATTGCGAAGATTAGCTTTCTCATTGGAGTCCTCCCTTTTTCCCATGCTCTCTGACGTCGGCTTACGCCTATGCGCCCATGGTAGCGTCGCGTAAAGGTCCGTTCGGCTTGTAAGTGCTGAGGATGACGCCCGATGCCAGCGTGGAGCTACCCGAAAGGATAACGTCCGGGCCGTCCTGCGCCCTGATGCGGCGAATGCCCCTCGACGATGTCCGATCCAAGGGTCTCGGCCGGCCCCCAGGCAAGACCTTCCGGACGGTGGGTGGCGATATATTTTGTTGCCGCATTGAGGCGGTCCGCCATCAGACTGCTCGGCGCCTTTGGCCAGAAGCCCGGCCACATCTCGTAGGTGCGACGACCAAGCAGCAAACCGAAGCTCTCGCCATACGCGGCGAGGATTAGTTCTCTGCCAGCGGGGGTCCGATAGGGCGCGGTCCAGTTGCCGTAGGGGAAATCGTTGTCATCGGCGGACTGCTGAATCACGCCGTCCAGCGAGATTTGTTCGATGATCCTGACCTTTCTCATGCGGTCTCCTGAATATGGGCTTTTGCTTGCCTGTGGCAGGCGCGGTAAGCACTATTCCGACGGGGTGTTCGACCGAAAAAACGGGCGCACCTCGCCGGACGCCCGGCAGACGACGGCTCCCTTACGTGTCCACGTCAGTGCCTCGTCCATGTCAGCGGCTTGCCCTATCGAAAGACCGCCTATGTGCTCCTTGGTCTCCAGGTATGGCCCGTCGGTGACAAGCACCTTGCCACCGGGCTGCGCTCGTAGCGACTTCGCTCCACTCGCCGGGCTCAGGCCGCCAGCGAAAACCTCCTTGACACCAGAAGCCTCCATCTGCTCGCTGAGTGCGTCGAAATCGCCTTCCACCTCTTTGTCCTGGGCGGACGGGTCAAAGTTGTCCGGCAGGTAAATCGTAGCCAAATATTGCGTCATTCCTTTCTTTAACGGCGTTCGGGCCAGCAGCCCAGTAGGGTCACTACGAAAAAAGGAGCGCACCTCCACCGGCGCGCGACAAGCGACGACGGCCTTGCGTGCCCACGCCAATGCCTCGTCCATGTCAGCGACTTCCAGTATCCAAAAACCGCCGACGTGCTCCTTCGTCTCCAGGTATGGCCCGTCGGTGATAAGCACCTTGTGATCGGGCTGAATACGCAGCGACTTCGCTTCGCTCGCCGGGCACAGCCCGCCAGCGAAGAGCCTGACGCCTTTAGCCTCCATGTCCTCGTTGAGCGCGTCGATATCGCGCTCCATCGATTTGTCCTGGACGGACGGGTCAAAATCGTCTGGCAGGTGAATCGCAACCAAATATTGCGTCATACCTTCTCCTTGAAATGGTCTTCGGGCAAGCATCACTGCTTTGCGCACTGCATCTTCGTCCTATAGTCGTCGCGCAGGGAATAAATCGACAGCCTGGACGAACTTTTTTTTTCAAATTTCTCGGCCCGCTTGGGGCGCTGGCCCAGCCTCGAGGTACCCTTCGCGGTTAGTTGTCGCGTGGGAATTGCTTTCGTTCCACCAGAAAAATCAAGGTTGTCACTTTTTCGATGGCTTTTGATCGCCGGGGTTATCATCCTCGTGACGCGCTCGATTCCAGTCTCGCTTCGAACGGGGTACTCACAATTCAGTGGCCCCGACAATTTGAACCTCGGCTACGTGGAGTTGATTGCCGGGCAGTTCCCGCTGGCGGCCTATTCCTTTGATCGCTGTCTCATGCGCTCTCGCTTTGAGGAGAAAATAGCCCGGCTCGACGCTATGAAGAGAACTCTGCTCGCGACTGCGTATGCAGTCCTTGGCATGATGAAGGAGGCTGAAGATCAGTTCAGATTGGCTTCCGAAATCGCAGGCAATGGGGACGTTGAGGACGCGGAATTCAATGCCCGTCGAGATCTCAGGCTGAAAGCTATCCAACAAGGGGAAGCAGAACGCCAGAGTTTCATCAATCATCACTGGACTATCGCGGCGGAGTCCTGATTGCGTAGCAACAATCTTGGCGTGCCGCCTCCAGGCCGATCAATCACGAGTAGTTGCTGCGGATTTGGCATTACCGTAAACGACGAATGGACCATGAACGCCCCTTTTGCCTTCCACTGTCTATCATTCAAAAGAAATGTCAGCGTGCCGTCGGCATCAATGGTCGCGATATCCGGCCATCCATCCTGATTGAAATCGCCAGCCCCCACGCCGGTGAGTCGTTTGCCGGCCGGAACATGCTGGGCAAGCCGAAAGGTCGGCGAGGCGGTCGTTTCGTTGACGAACACGTTGAGAGCTGACGTTTCGCCGGCAGAGGTGTAGCTATTTTCCACAACGATCACATCGGCTTTGCCGTCGCGGTTGACATCCGCCAGCGCAAAAATGCCGGACTGCCACGGCGACTGTTGCTTCGGGTCTGAGACCGGAACGGGAGGGTCAAATGCTATGGACCCACCAGCAGGTGTGCGGTTCAGCATCACATTCAGGCCGCAGTGCCCGCTCGCTACCAAGTCCGGCTTGCCGTCTCCATTGATGTCTGCGGCAGCCAACTCAATTGAGAGACTGACTAGTCCTTTCATGACGATAGGTGGAGATCCCTTGGGGCACCACGGCACGCTTACGGGAGGCGCAAATGAGAACGTTCCAGCGCTGGTGTTCAGATAAATCTCCAGGCTCGGATCATAGCCGTTGCCAACGATCAGGTCCGGCTTCCCATCCCCATTGAGGTCTTGCAGGATGGCGCGCTGAGGCGCAGCAGCAAAGCGATTAGAAGCTTGCGAAACCTTCGCAGCTTGAACCGGATGATTTCGGACCTTGTCTTCCAGGCTATAGACCTGAATATCCGAAGAGGTGACGAGCACCAACTCGGTGCGACCGTCCGCGTTTAAATCGCCAACCGCGATTGCACCATCCGAAATGCCCGTGACGGTGGATAACGGTGAGTAAGGAGCACTAAGGGATTTAGCGTTAAATATCTTGGCGGTATGGGCAGCCTTGGAAGAAGATGCCGGGCCAGCCGCAGTGTTCGTAACAATAAACCCAGTTGTCTTCCCGTGATCGGAGAATGGAATGAGGGCTGTTGGAACGAAACCCGAAATCAGCGACTCCGGGGCGCTGAATCCGTAGTCCTTCCGTCCCAGCAGGAGGCTGATCTTCGGCACTTCAAGGGAGGCAGCGTCGAGGATAGCCAAGTCAAAGAGACCGTCACGATTGAAATCCGCCAGCACCATGCCGAGACTATCTGCGGTGGGAGCGGAAAACGCTCTTGGCGCGGCAAATCTCCCGTCGCCGAGCCCGAACGCGACTACGATTTCTCCCGGTGCCTGGACCGGAAACGTCACGCCTTGCTGACGACTCAGAAACAATAAGTCGGGCTTGCCGTCGTGATTGATGTCCTGCAAGATCCAGTTCGACGCCCGTCGCACAGCGAGCGTGGTGCTCTGTGTGGCGAATCCGATGCCTCCATCCGGAGAGGGCCTGTTCAAGAGCGAAACCGTTCCGCACGGCACGTCGCGACCACTGCACCAGGCGGCGAAAACGTCGTTGCGACCATCCCCATTGAGGTCGGCGGCGGCCACGAAATCAACCGGGTGATCGAACTGAACCAGGACGGGATCGGCAAAGTGTATCGGCGTAGTGGGACTCTCGGTCCGATTCAACAGAACCGCAACTCCGCCTCTGGGCTCATGAAGTGGGCCGGTAAAGCCAACAGCAACGTCGGGCTTGCCATCTCCATCAAAATCGGCAACCGCAATAGATACGGGGACGCCTGGAATCGGGATGTCAATGGCAGGCGCAGAGCCAGAGTGGTGGTTTGCGTCAACAAAAACTGGGGCCGCCGCGATGCGCAACGTTCCCTGCTCATCGCTTGCATCACGGGTTGGCATCGTACCCAAAAGTACTTCGGCCTTGCCGTCGCCATTCAAATCGGAGGCGGCCAGCGCGGGTCCAAAACCACCCACCAAGCTCTGCTCGAGCCCAAACGACACTGGCGCACCGGGGTATGGAGTTGTGTTGAGTAAAATACCGATCCCCGGATGGAGAAGAATCAGATCCGGCTTGCCGTCGCCATTGACATCGGCCACCACCATCGCGCGCGATGGATTCTGAAGGTCGATCGTAACGCCTTTGCGGAAAGTTCCATCCCCGTTGCCTTCGAGAATCTCTACACCCCGCTCTTGCAAGCGCTGGCTTTGACCCGCGAGAATCAGGTCTTCTTTCCCATCTCCATTCAGATCAGCATGGGCGACCAGGCGCGCTGTGGCGCCCACTAGAAGTGACCGAGGCAGATGATAGCCGAGTGAGTCGGCTACTTGACTCGTATCGGGTGGGTACCCTGCAGAAACGACCGCTACGAGAAGCGCAAGGAGCCCGGAGCAGGCGGATCTAGGTGACATGTGATGTCTCCTCGACACAGCTAGGCCGATTCGGGATTCTGCATCAGGCGGGGAGGAATCCCCATCAGATTTAGACTCCGACGCCACCTTGGGAGTTCCGCTTCGCTGTGCACATTCGGCAGTAACAGCGCGTCTAAACGCGCAGCCAGACCTTGTATCGGTATTTGATGACCTTCTCTTCCCCCGCCTGCAAAGTGACTTCCCATGTCATTCGAGAGAGCGGATTGTCCACCGCGATTGCTTCCGCCAACTTTTCCGACTTTCCGTCATCGGTCTGAGATTCGACCGTTCCCCGCACTCGATCCGCGATGCTCAATCGCACTTCTTTGCTTTTGTAGTTCTTTAGGGTCAGCCTTCCTTCGACAGTCACCTGGTCGTAGTTGTAGTTGTGCCGCCGCTGGACGTCCCTCTGCCGCTCGACTTCATTTTCTTCGTGGCTGGCACGAATATCGGTCGCGATCGTCAGCTTGAGGGTCGATGTTGCACTCCTGGGAGTGTAGGGCACGGTATCTTGGGCAATTGGCTTGGTGCCGGAGATTACCAGGGTGGGGGCGCTAGTCCAGGGAAACTTGGTCGTATTTTTGAGCCGCAATGCGTGCCAGACATTCTCTTTGATGGCACGGTCCGATCCTGTGACTGGAATGCTTTGGGCAATGCCGAATCCGTCCACCCGAGGCTGGCCTTCGAGGTTCCACTCGTAGATGTGCTCGTAACTCACGGTGTCCGAGAACACGTTGTACGTCGCGCGCTCACCGCGCGCCAGCGTCACATCCTTTCGGCTGTAAAGGAAGAGATCCTCTTCCTGCGCTCCCTGCAATTCTTCGGCATTGGATGTCAGACTCGGGGCTGCCTCTAAGTCATCGCCAATGATACCCCCAACCGTCATCTGCCCCGTTATGGCGTTCGAATAGCGTGCCGACAAATCATCTTTCCTAGCGGCCGCCTGCATGAACTCCAGCAAGCTCTGCTCGAGAGCCATGGGCGACGGAAGGCTCGAATAGGCGAAATTGGGAACGCCAACCACAAAAAACAAATCGGTATTCGTAAGATTCTCGGCGTCGTTGACGAGCACGGCTTGCATGGTGATCTGGGCTTTCTTGTCATCTTGCAGTGAAACCAAATATGAGGGCGTCCAGCCCAGTCCGTGTTCCAGATAACCCATCGTCACGCTGGCATGGTCAGCTACGCCTTTGATCTTGAATTGCAGAGCCTTGCGTTCTTCCTCTTGGGATTGCTGCAAAACGGAATCCGCGGGCAGAGTGACTCGCGCAATATTGTGGTAGTAAAGAACTAGGAGCTTGCCATCGGATTTCAGCAGCAAGAATTCCGGCGCGATGTGTGGCTGCGGTGCAGATGGCGGACTATCAGCGTAGAAACTTTCCCCCGGTGGGTTGGATAACGATGCAGATCCATCACCCGGCTTTTCTGCTTGCTCTGTCCGGCGAAACCCGACAATCTCGCCCGTGTACTCTTTCTGGTTGCTATCAACTACAGTCACAACCCGACCGGTATTTGCCAGCAGCACGTCCGCAAGGACGGTTAGGTTCCGTTGCACCGAAAGTTTGCTGCGACGAGCTACGACTCGATCGAGCGACGCCCCGTCATCATTGGGCGCGATCCACAAAGAACCAAGCGTCGCATTTGGGACTGATTCGAGATTCCCAACTCCGGCTTCCAGATGCACGTAGCCCTGCTTCACCACGAAGGCCAACCCATTTTTGAATGCGGCGACGGTTGCCGTTTTCAGTTCAGGGCCTGGCGCTTCTCCGGCATGGGCCGCGAGCGACCCAACAACGCATGTGGCCATAACCAACGCGAACCGGCGCGGGATCTTCATCCGGACCTCCCGATACTTCAATCGATAATGATTATGTGTTGAGAACGGAAAGAGAAGGAGATGCAAGTAAGATTCCGGTGGCTTGGCGGAATCGCGGGTATTGCCATTCTCGTAGGCACCGGGCATTTCCTGCTGCGGCTTGTCCCGGAGAGCCTCCCGCACCTGAACAGCATATCGATCAACTGGGACGTGCTGGCATTCGCTCGGGCCGTCTCTGTCGCAGCGGGTACCGTCTTTGGGCTTGCGCCCGCGTGGCTCATGAGCCGCTTCGATTTGATGGGCACGCTTCGGCAGGAAAGACGCGGTTCCAGCGGCTCACGGGAACGCTCGCGCGCCCGCCAGATACTGGTCATTGGTGAATTGGCGCTCTCCCTGGTGCTCATGGTCGCCGCGGGTGTTCTGCTGCGCAGTTTTTGGGATTTGTTCAAGGTGCGGCCCGGTTACAATCCTGACCGCGTCATGGCCATTCAAACCTGGCTGCCGGGGCCCAACGATCCCAATGCGGATATCTACCGAACCGCCACTCAGGAATCGGTCTTGCTGCGCGAGATTCCTCGCCGCAGCCGAACCTTGCCGGGCGTACAAGAGGCGGCCGTCGGCGACAGGACCGCTCTTCCCCTAGGCCACAGCCATCCCAGCCCGCTGCCATTGATCCGCGAAGGCATTGAGACGATGGACAATCAGGCCCCTGTGATCGTTAGTCCCATCGTTTCGCCCGAATACTTCCGCCTGTTGGGCATGCCGCCGTTGCGCGGACGCCTTTTCAGCGACCAGGATCTGGAGGAAACGCCCCAGGTTGCGGTAATCAATCAGGCCGCGGCTCGCACCTACTGGCCAAACCAGGACCCGCTTGGCAGACGCGTCCGTTTGCGCTTGGATTCCCGCGAGTTGTTGAGCTCTGGCACGCCACCCTGGACCACGATCGTCGGCGTGATTGCGGATGCCCGCACGGAATCGTTGGCGGACGCGGCAATTCCTCAGATCTACCGCAGCGTGTACCAGCACCCCGCCAAAAGCCTGGCCATCTTTCTTCGCGGACAACTCGATCCCAGCGCCATCTCCGCACAAATGCGCGAGCAGGTCCAGTCCGTCGATCCGGAACTTCCCGTCTTCCGTGCCGAGACACTGGATGACGTGCTTGCCTCCCCGCTTTCGGTCAGGCGATTCTCGATGGAAATGGTGGCGTTCTTTGCGGCCACCGCCTTGCTTCTCGCCGGACTTGGAATCTACGGGATTATTTCCTATGTTGTGAATGAACAAAGACGTGAGATCGCCATTCGCCTCGCGCTGGGAGCTCAAAGAGGCAATATCCTCAAGATGGTCCTGCGCCGGGGACTCGGTCTGGCCGCGGCTGGCGCCGGGCTGGGTGTGACCAGTTCTCTTATCGTCGCTCACCTCATGGCCGGACTGCTCTACGGCGTGTCCCCTACCGATCTGCCCACATTCGCTGGCGTCACCTTTGTACTAACGACTGTCGCGCTCGCGGCCAGCTATATCCCGGCGCTGCGCGCAATGCGCCTTAATCCAATCACGACACTCCACTCCGAATGACTTCTTGGCACTGATCGAGGCTTGTCTTCGCAACTTGTGGCCATCCCAATGACCCTCCTTCAGGACGCGCATCGAGCCACGCATCTCCCATCTATCTGACCTTGGAATTGTGGCGCTATGCCGACATTTCGCGACCGATCTGGTGTAGGCGGCGTCTTTGTTCGCTACTTTCCTGCAGCGTGTTTGTGTGCGCAACGCCCAGGATCCGCTGGGCAGCAGTTCAGCAGTTCCGTAGGATGCCACCGCCGGACTAGCTCCCGGTTCGACGGCTCGAGGAGCACACGACGAGACGTGATTCGAGTCACAGAAACATAGCGGCAAGGAATGAAGAATAAGCTTGTAACTTCACCAGCCTTGGTTTCGCGATTCGAGGCACAGGCCAGACACGAAAGGTGTAGTGTTGCGTTTTCCAAAACCAACCACGTTGCGGACTCTGTCGCAAGTTGTTCTCTTCGTTTTCTTTTTGTTTCTTCTGTTGCGTACCGAGTTCCGAGGCTCGCTGACGGCATCAGCTAGCGAGATCCGCCTCGCCTACCCCGTTTCTCTTTTCTTCAAGGTTGATCCTCTGGCGGCACTGGCGAACGCACTGTCCAGCCATTCGCTATACCGTGGCTTGTTGTGGAGTCTGGTGGTTTTGATTCCCACCATGTTCCTGGGGCGCTTTTTCTGTGGATGGATTTGTCCTCTCGGTTCCATTCATCATTTCTTCAGCAGCTTCAGATCTGAGAGCAAACGTGGCAAACAACTCATTGACTCGAATCGCTACCAACGTTGGCAGACGACGAAATATTATTTGCTCATCGTGTCTCTAGTTGCCGCCGTTTGCGGCACGGGCATCATCGGCTGGCTGGATCCATTCTCTTTGTTGGTACGTTCTGTTGGTTTGTCGATTCTCCCCGCAATCGACTACGGCCTGCGAGCGGCCTTGGGCGTACTCGAGCACAGTCGCTATGCGTCCGTCCAGACAGTCGGTAGCATATTGCACTTCATCCTGGGTGCGCTGCTGTTGAGTTTCAAGCAGCCCCACTTCCGTTTGGGGATATGGCTGGGCCTGATTTTTGTCTTTCTCGTGGCCTTGAATTTTCGCATCACCCGCTTCTGGTGCCGCGGACTGTGCCCGCTGGGTGCGTTGCTGGGTATCGTATCGCGCTGGTCCGTGCTTGCACTCGTGAAGAATCCGGAGCATTGCTCGGATTGCAACCGCTGCCTCCTGCGCTGCCAGGGCGGTGATGACCCGATCGGCGGCGTGCCCTGGCATCAGCCCGAATGCCATCTGTGCATGAACTGCGTGGACGAGTGTCCCGAGCACGGGTTGCGATTCCAGTTTTTTCCCAGGCAGAAGACCGTGGGTGCGAACCTTCAGAGACGGAAAGTCCTGACCGGCCTGGCTGCGGGCGCTGCCGTGGTGCCGCTCATGCGAAGCACTCCCGGGTTTGCCACAGAACGCAACGAACGCCTGCTGCGCCCCCCCGGAGCGCTGGACGAAGAATACTTCCTCGCACGCTGTATTCGCTGTGGCGAGTGCATGAAGGTCTGTCCGAACAACGCCTTGCATCCCGCTCTTTCAGAAGCTGGGATGGAAGGTCTCTGGACGCCCGTTCTGGTACCGCGAATCGGCTATTGCGAAAGCAGTTGCGTGCTGTGTTCGCAAATATGCCCTACCGGAGCCATCTGGGAGATCACGGAAAAAGAGAAGGGCTGGTCCGTGGATGTGGCCCGTGGCGACAAGACGGTTCGCCTCGGGACCGCTTTTTACGATCGCGGCCGATGCCTGCCATGGGCCATGGCGACGGAATGCATTGTGTGCGAAGAATGGTGTCCCACATCGCCCAAGGCAATACACCTCCAACCGGTGGATCTGATCGATGCAGCGGACAATCCGAAGCAAGTGAGGCAGCCTTATGTTGATCCGTCCCACTGCGTCGGATGTGGTGCATGTGAATTCGCTTGTCCGGTCCAGGACCGGCCCGCGGTGTACGTGACGAGTGTGGGCGAAAGCCGGTCCCGCACCAACCAGATCCTGTTGAATCGAAGGAAGGGATGACAGCTGGCACGACTCTTAGGTACCGACTGACAAGACTTTGGATCGCTGACATGGGGCTTTCATGCAATCCGACCTAATTCATCTGAGCCGTCGTGACGCATTGATCAAGCTGCTGCGAGTAGCTGGAGCCGGGGCTGGTGCGGCCGGACTGGGCCTTTGGCTGAGTAAACATAGCTGGCGTCCCGAGCCTACGCTGGCAATGGCCGCGAAGCACGGCCACACGATAGCACCTGATCTGAAGTTCCCTGAGATGACGATCATCACGGGCGACGATCCCGCGCAACTGGCGCGTGAGGCAATCGAAGAGTTGGGGGGAATGCGCCGCTTCATTGCGCGCGGAGACATCGTCCTGGTGAAACCGAACATCGGCTGGGATCGCACTCCCGAGCAGGCGGCCAATACGAATCCCGCCGTCGTGGCCGAAGTCGTCCGCCAGTGCTCGAACGCCGGGGCCAAGCGAGTCATTGTCACCGACGTGAGCTGCAACGATCCACGCCGCTGTTTTCAGCGATCCGGCATCGCCGAAGCCGCCGGCCTCGCGGGCGCTGAAGTTGTACTTCCCGATCCGGCCATGTTCAGGGAAGTGGATCTCCAGGGGGCGACTCTGCGCGCCTGGCCGGTGCTCGATCTGTTCCTGAACGTGGACAAAGTCATCAATATTCCAATTGCCAAGCATCACAGCCTGACCGGTACCACGCTGGGCATGAAAAACTGGTACGGCATGCTCGGTGGGCCGCGTCACCAGCTGCACCAGAGGATCCACGAAAGCCTCGTGGACCTGGCTGACTTTGTGCGCCCGACTCTGACCATCATTGACTGTTACCGGATCCTCGTCCGCAACGGGCCGACCGGAGGCAATCTGCAAGACGTGCTGTTGAAGAAGACGCTGGTCGCGGGCACGGATCCGGTCGCTCTGGATGCTTATGTGGCGAAGGCATACTGGAACCTCGAGGTTTCCTCATTGCCTTATCTCAAGATGGCGGCCAATCGCGGGTTGGGGACTTACGAGTTCGAGAAAGTGCGCACGCAGATCAAGACTTTGTGAGCGGAACTGCGTTGTGACCGAGGAAAGCAACATGGGACGTTGGACGCGATGGGGCAGCGCGCTGATCTGTGGCACGTTGGCCCTGGCAACGGGGCGGGGGCAGAGTGCAGCATCCCATGATGGCGGTTCTGTTGCCGGAGCACTGGATACATCGCACAAGCAAGTAGCAGGTTTTCTGCGCGAACCTCTTCCGGGCCGCGCGGGTGCGCAGGCCCCACCCTCGTTCTATGGCCCAGAGGGTCTCTATCAGTACATCGACGGGGGAGCGGATATCTACCTCCTCTATGGCTTCAAAACCCTACTGCATCAGGATTTCAAGAGCGGCGGGGCAGAGTTGACCGTGGACATCTACGAGATGGATAAGGCCGAGGATGCGTTTGGAATCTACGCGGCGGAGCGCTCCCCCGGTTATAAGTTCATTTCGATCGGTGTCGAGGGATATCGAGATAGAGGGATCCTGAATTTTCTGCAGGACCACTACTACGTGAAGCTTTCCGGTTCCGCTGCGAACGCGGACGTGTTGCTCGATCAATTCGCACGGCTTCTCTCCGGACGAATCGGCGGGACGCGGACTTTGCCGGCACTGCTCGGAAAACTCCCCCGAGAACATCGGGTTCCTCATTCCGAACAATACATGAGGAAAGACCCGCTGGGTCACGCCTTCCTGGCACCGGCATATGTCGTGGCATATGTGCAGGGGAAACAGGAGAGCAAGCTCGTGATTTCGGTGGCGAACAGCGCGCAAGACGCCAAGTCGCGATCGGAACTGCTCGCGAAGCATTTCAAGGAAAGCGGCGAGTGTGCTCCGGCGCCCGAGTTAGGAGAAGGTGGAATCCGGGCAAGAAACAGCTACGAGGGGCGGGTGATTGCGCGCACGCAGCGGCGGTATGTAATCGCACTGCTGAATCCCCAGGAGAATGGCGGCGAGCTTCTGGAGACGGTAGCGAGAAGTCTTCCGTGATCAACTCGAAAGCTTTTCTAGAGATGTGGAGTCTTTTTCCAGGAGCTGAGCCATGAATAACCAGGGAAAATGGAATCGTCGGGATTTCATCGTGAGACCGATCCTCTGGGCTGGAGCGGCGAGCGTGCTAACACGGACGCATTTGCTGCTGGCGAGTCCTAGTCCCGAAACCTCGGTCCCGGCCGTGTTGCAACGCACGTTGGGGAAAACAGGTCTGTCTCTGCCGGTGGTCAGCATGGGAGTGATGAACGCCGACGTGCCGGGATTACTGCGGCGTGCGTATGAATTAGGCATACGACATTTTGATACGGCGGCGGGCTACCAGAACGGGCGCAACGAAGAGATGGTGGGCCAGGTGATCAAAGAGATGGGCGTGCGCGAGAAGGTCGTGATCTCGACCAAGCAGCCGTCAGGGAAGCCTTCGCAAAACGCCGCCGAAGCCGAAGCGCGCTTCGTCGAGGGAGTGGAGGGCAGTTTGAAGAGGCTGCAGATGGACTACGTCGACATTCTTTACCATCACTCCGTGGATTCCGTAGAGGACGTCCAGGCAGAGGGGCCGCTCGAAGCGCTGCACCGCTTGAAGAAGGATGGCAAGACAAGATTCATCGGCCTATCGACACACACAACCGTGGATGTATTGAGCGAGGCGGTACGCCTGAATCTGTTTGACGTAGGGCTGGTGATGCTGAACTACACGATGGCGCACGACGCCGGAATCCTCTCTACGATCGAAAAAGCCGCCAAAAGCGGAATGGGTATTGTGGCGATGAAAACGCAGGCAGGAGGCAGGGTAAAGCCGGACGCAAAACTCCCCCAAGAATTGCCAGTGGCGAGCCAGACGGCACTATTGAAGTGGGTCCTCAATCACGAGTTTGTTACCACGGCCATACCGGGGGTCAGCACTTACGAACATCTCGAACAGGGTTTTTCTGTGGCGCGCAACCTGGCCTATACGCTGGAAGAAAAGACATTTCTGGCCGATAAGACTTTTGCGGCCAAGGCAGAGTTTTGTCGGCAGTGCGGCGAATGCAGGAAGGATTGCCCCAAGCAGGTAGATATACCTGTGTTGATGCGATCCCACATGTATGCGGTGCAATACCGAAACGACGGGATGGCGCGGGCGATGCTGGCATCGGCTGCACCGGGCCGAGGACTCGAAGCTTGTGGCCCCTGCGAGTCATGCCCTGTCACCTGCCGAAACAGCGTGCAAATCGGCCGTAAGATTACGGAATTGAAAGCCCTGCCAGTCAGCCGGTTGCGCACGTAGGTCGCCGATTGTCTGCCAACCGGAAGCTTGCAGAAACGGCTTGGGGGAGATCTCCTCGGACGCCACTTCTGGACCGGAATGATCTCCGAGCTGCCCATTATTCGCCGAGCAGGCGCACCGGGCCAGAGAGAAGAGTTCCGCGAGACCATCCAGCAGATCGCGATGGGCGGGCACGCAGCGGTTTCGACATGGGCGGACGAAATGTCGGACATTCCGAGCTTATCCACAAAGGGCTTGGATGTGCCGTGAACCTCGACATTCTCGCTCCACAACCGACAAGGACGCCTGGCGGCTTCCTCTGCGGCAGCAGCGCCGGATACATGCCGGAGAAGCGCGGGAGCGTGTCCGTCTCGATGCGAATTCGAGACAGAATCACCGCGCGAGCAGATCTTTCCAGCGTTTCCACGCGTCATTGCGGGCTTTTTTGTTAGCGTCGCTAGTGTCCGGGGCTTCGCCGGCGCGCATGAAACCGTGCCCGGCGCCGTCATAGGTCACAGGGTCGTAGGATTTCCCCGCCGCTTTCATCGCCGCAATTGTGTCTGGAATTGTGACGTCAATGCGGGCGTCGTTCCCGGCGTAGAAGCCATAAACGGGTGCCTTGATGCGCGTTATCCCATCTTTCGGGGGCGGCGTGCCATAGAAAACAAACGCCGCGGAAAGATCGCCCCGGTTGGTTGCGAAGCGGAAGGTTTGTCCGCCGCCCCAGCAGAATCCGGCCACATACAATTTGCCGTTCGAGGCAGGCAGCTTCAGACCATAGTCCGCTGCGGCGTTCAGGTCGGCCGTCACCTGGTCGGGATTCAGCTTGCTGACCGCCTCGGTGACCCCTTCGGGGAAATCTTTTGTTCGGCCGCCGTTCGGCGCCATACCGCTCAGCAGGTCTGGCGCGACCGCGATGTAGCCTGCCGCAGCCACCTCGTCTGCAAGATCCTGCGCCCAGTCGCTCAATCCGAAGATTTCGTGAATCACCAGCACCACGGGGCGCTTGTCTTTCGATTCCGGGTAGACCACCAGCGTCTCCAGATTCCGGCCATCGTGCTTCACTGTAACCCACTCGCTGTGGCGCGGCGATCCTTGGATTTGCACCCGCGCCCAAGGCTGCGACCATTCCTGCGCGTCAGCCGTTTGAGCGCCGAGCAACATCCCCAGCGCCACGATCACGGTCCCTGTTCCTGTCCTTGCGAATCGCTTCATGGTTCACCTCATAATGGCGTGGAGTCCATTTATGATAATCCCGCGAATGTCCCGAGGGCAGGAACTCTAGTCCTCGGGCGATCCTGTTCAAGGCATCACCGCCGCAACGCCGCGATGGCGAAGCAGCCAGGCAGCTCTTGTTCTCGGCGCCTTGTTCTTGATGAATTCGTGACTTGTGGCTCTGGTCTAGAAGTCGAGCATGATCCAGGTCGGCGCATGGTCGCTAGCATTTACCTGCCCCCGTACCCATCGGTCTACACCACCGTCCACGAGCCGGTCGGAAACGTCCGGCGAGAGCAGAAAGTGATCGAGTCGCATGCCTTTGTCCTTCGGCCACCGTTCAAATTTATAATCCCAGAATGTCCAGAGCGGCCCGTCCGGTTGTAGGCTCCGCATCGCGTCGGTCCAGCCTTGAGCCAGTAAACGCGCAAAAGCTTGCCGGCTTGCGGGTTGGATCAATGCGTTGTCGTCGAGCGATCGAGTCGGATAGATGTCCTGCGGTGTCGGCACGACGTTGTAGTCACCGGCCAGCACCACGGGGGCGCCGCTCGCCATGAGTTCTGCGGCATGGGCGATGAGGCGCTCAAACCAGGCCAACTTGTAGTTAAACTTCGGTCCAGGTTGCGGATTCCCGTTGGGAAGGTAGATGGAAGTGATCAGGACTCCCTGAACCGCCGCTTCGATGTAGCGGGCTTGGTGATCTTCGGGATTTCCCGGCAATCCGGCGCGGGTCAGCACGGGAGCGTAGTTTCGCGCGAGAATGGCCACGCCGTTCCAGGAACGCTCCCCTTGCCAGACTGCTTCGTATCCGGCGGCTCGAAGGGCATTCACGGGAAAGGCCCCCTGCTCCGTCTTGAGCTCTTGGAGACTGACCACGTCCGGTTCCGCTTTGGCCAACCAAGCCAAGAGGTTATCAAGCCGCTTATTAATGTTGTTAATGTTGAAGGTGGCGACTCTCACCAAGTCCCTCTCTGTGGACCTCTGGGTGCGTTCCCAAGAGGAATAACCGAGTTCGTTGTTCCGGCTGACCTTATTTTACCGGTGGAACTAAATCCGGAATCGCCGCAGTTTGCGTGCTAAAGCTGATCCCGATGTTGTTGCAAGACGACGCACCAATTGACTGCGCGTACGGACCCCGGTCTTGGAAAACAGTTGCTGAAGAGTGGCTTTGAACGAACTCTCCGACACTCCGATTACACAAGACGAGTGTCTGGAAGTGAACCCCACTTCCTTACCGCGGCGGAACTTTCATTCCCTGGGATCGGTTCCTCAATCAAGGCGAACGGACCTTCGAGGTTGTTTTTCGTTTGCTGTGGCTTGGGTTCGTGGTCCTCCTTGCCTGTTCCGCGGTGCTTTACCTCCGCCAAAACGCTTACAAAAAGGCGACGAGGAAGAGGAAACGACGTGGCCGTCCAGAATCCCCAGCACGCGGGTCGCGATCGTAAGCGGTGTTATGACGCCACGCCTAACCCGAGGTCCGCTCCGGGCCGCGGAGCGCAATTTGTATGTAGTCGGCAGCTACACACGGCAACCTCAAGGTCGTGACCAACCTGATCGGCGCCGGACCCGCGACAAGCTTCAGGAGTAAGGAACATGGCAAGTTCCATTCCGGTCAATGGCGCGGCGGGTCGCGTCGGCGCGTTGGTCGTGCAATCACCGAACGGCTCTTAAAGTACGGCAGCAGTGCGCGCAATGGCGCGAGAATGAAGGTGAGCACGCGCAGGCGTTGCCCGAAATGGGCGCCGAGGTCGTGGTCGGCAATCTGCTCGATCTGGATTCGATGCATAGGAATGATCGCCGACGCATCGGCTTTCCTTTCGCGCCGGCGGATAAAAAGATCGACCGATACTATCGTCCAATTGTCTCGACGCCGGGGTTCTGGCTTAATCACTCCCAGCGGCAGGTGTGATGAACGAAGAATTGTGCAGTTCGATTTAATCGGACTGGGTGCACATGGCTGTCGCTGTCCATCAGCGCGGTGACGGGACTGTTCGGTCGATAGCAGGCGAGGCTCGCGGTGGAGGCGTCGGCGAGACTGGCAAATGGGCTGACCGTCGGACTGCATGAACGAACTCCGGCTGCCGCATCGACCGATATGAAGGCATCTCCTATACCTTCGTCTAATTGTGTCGTGACCGCGTTTCTGGTCTGATGCGTTCATCGCGCCGACCGCAGTCAGAAATAACAATTGAGCAGCAGTTCATGCACCGGCACAGTCGAGCAAAAGGACGCTTTTTAGCGGCCCGTCCCGATGGATATCTGCAGCAAAGGAGAGTCGAGGATGTCGCACCACCGCTCCGGCCGAGACTATGGCTTTCCTGACGGGGACGCCCGCCTCGACTTTACTGACCCGGATGCCTTCCCCAAGCCTCTGGATGCAGGTACGTCGATCCTTATTATGAACGCGCATGCATCAGTCGGCGTGAACCCGCCTGGCCCCACGGCAGCCGAACCCTTAGCGCCCAAGGCCCTACGTGGGCTCAAAATTGATACTGATCCAGCATCTTGCTTCCCACGCGCAAGCCGAAGCTTCCAATACCACGAACGTGTTATTCGCTCGCCCCCTTTCCGCGGTAGCCGAAAAATACTGCATGTTGGGATGTGTTCAGGACCGGAGTCGGTCAGAGTGTTACGCGAACGTCGGAGCCAACCGGGGAACCTCAAAGATACAAAGAATCCCTTTGCGGGAGAGCTTAATCAATCAAGGATCGGGCCGGGTCCTCGCTGCAGATTCGTTAGGGTGTTATTGGTCGCGGGCGCTGGCCGCGAAGCTCGGGGGATTCCCACATCTCTTTCTTGCGCGAGGGCGCGCTGCCGGAGGAGAAAATGAACACGCTTTCGAAATACAAACTGTGGATAGGCGGAGCATTCTGCCTTATCGTCGTTGGCCTGATCATTGGGGCGGTGCGTCCAAGCCATGTAGCGGGAGCTCACCCGAACGCGACACCGGATGTTGAAGTCGTGCAGGTTGAGCAAAAGGATGTTCCCATCTATGGCGAGTGGATCGGCACTCTGGATGGATTCACCAATGCCGACGTCAGGGCGCAAGTCACGGGCTACTTGATGCGGCAGGGATACCAGGAAGGAGCGTTCGTCAAGAAGGGCCAGCTGCTCTTCGAGATCGACCCGCGTCCATTTCAGGCGGCTCTTGACCAGGCCCAAGGACAGCTGGCGCAGGCCAGAGCGCAGCTTGCTACCGCCGAAGCGATTCAAGGCAGAACCCAGCTTGACGTAGAAAAGTACACCCCGCTCGCCAAAGTCCAGGCTGCGAGCCAGCAAGATCTGGACAATTCAGTGCAGAACAATTTGGCGGCCAAGGCCTCTGTTGAGACAGCCCGTGCACTGATCAATACCGACGTGGCGGCCGTCGAAACGGCCGAAATCAACCTTGACTTTACCCGCCTCGTAGCACCGATCGATGGCATCGCCGGGCAGGCTCAGCTTCAGGTGGGCGCTTTGGTGAATCTAGCCAGCGGACCGGTGACCTCCGTGTCAACGGTTGATCCGATCAAGGTCTATTTCACCGTCGGCGAGCCCCAGTACCTGGCTTGGAGGAAACGCTTCCCGACCGAGACTACTCGAGAGGCGGCGGACAAGAATCTGAGACTGGAATTGATCTTGGCCGACGGCTCAACTTACGGCCAGACTGGAACCTTCTACTTTGCTGACCGCCAGGTCAGTGAAAGCACAGGGGCAATACGGCTCGCCGGGCTGTTTCCCAACCCCGGAAATATTCTGCGCCCCGGCGGCTACGGCAAAGTGCGCGCCGTCATCCGGGTCCAACAGAATGCGTTGCTTGTACCGCAGCGGGCAGTCACCGAGCTGCAAGGCGCTTATCAGGTGGCGGCGGTCGATGGCGACAGCAAAGTCAGCATCCGCACCGTGAGCGTCGGCGACCGTGTCGGCAACCAGTGGATTATTGCGGACGGACTAAAGCCGGGTGAACGGGTGGTCGCCGAGGGCGTGCAGAAGGTGCGTCCGGGCATGCAAGTGAACCCTAAGCCATTTGCCACAGAAACCAAGAGCAGGTAGTCCAATGTCAAAGTTTTTTATCAACCGCCCCATCGTTGCCATGGTGATCTCCATTGTGCTCGTCCTTGTGGGGAGCCTAACCATTTTAAGTTTGCCAGTGGCGCAGTTCCCGAGCATCGCCCCGCCAGAGATTCAAATCCTGGCCACTTACGTCGGCGCGGACGCGCAAACGCTGGAGCAAGCGGTTGCCACTCCCATCGAGCAGCAGATGAGCGGCGTGGACAACATGAACTACATGTACTCGCTGAATGCGACCGGTAACTCGACCACCAGCCTGATCGTGGACTTCGACGCGAAAACCGATCCAAACACCGATTACATTCTCGCGCAAAGCCGTGAAACACTGGCTGCGTCGCAGCTCCCCATCGATGTCACCAACTACGGGGTTAACGTCAGAAAGTCCGTTACTGCTCCGCTCACGCTGATCGCTGTGTACTCGCCGCACGGCACCTACGATGCCACCTTTTTGGCTAACTATTCGTACATCAATCTTGTTGACCCCATTTTGCGTTCGCCAGGCATCGGCAACGTTCAGGTGTTCGGCGCCGGCCAATATGCAATGCGACTGTGGGTAAAGCCTGACACGCTGGCCAAGCTCGGTGTGACCGTCCCGGAAATTGTCAGTGCCATCCAAGCGCAAAACACCGTAAACCCGGCCGGGAAGACCGGTGGCGAACCAGCTCCCAAGGGCCAGGAATTCACTTATACGGTTCTCGCCCAGGGCCGTCTCGTGTCGCCGGAGGAATTCGGAAAGATTGTGGTCCGCGAGACTCCTGATGGGGGAACGGTTCGGGTTCGCGATGTCGCTCGCATCGAGCTGGGCGCCCAGGACTACAGCTCCGCTGGACGCTTTAATGGAAGACCGAGCGCCATCCTTGCCACTTACCAACTGCCGGGCTCGAACGCGGTCGATGCTGCTGCGGGCGTGAATAAGTTGATGGCCAAGATGAAAGAGCGCTTCCCGGAAGATCTGGATTATGTCGTCGCGCTGGATACGACGCGTTCGGTGACGGAGGGAATGAAGGAAATTGTCACAACGCTTCTGATCGCGCTCGCGCTCGTTATCCTGGTAGTGTTCGTCTTCTTGCAGAGCTGGCGCGCAACTCTAATTCCGCTACTGGCGGTGCCGGTCTCGCTGGTTGGCACGTTCGTCCTGTTTCCCTTGTTCGGGTTTTCCATCAACACGCTTTCTCTCTTTGGCCTGGTGCTGGCGATCGGCCTGGTGGTCGACGACGCGATCGTCGTGGTCGAAGGCGTGCAGCGCCACATTGAGGAGGGTATGACGCCCAAGGACGCGGCGCTGAAGGCGATGGAGGAACTGTCGGGTCCGGTGGTTGGCATTGCTCTGGTTCTCTCCGCCGTATTTGTGCCGACAGCCTTCATTCCCGGGATCACCGGCAAGCTCTACCAGCAATTCGCCGTTACGATCGCGATTTCTGTTCTGCTTTCCGCGTTCAATGCGCTGACTCTCAGCCCGGCGCTGGCGGCACTGTTGCTCAGGCCTCGCACGGAGAGCCATGGGCCCTTGCGACGATTCTTTGATTGGTTTAACCGCATTTTTGAGCGAGCCACCGAAGGCTATGTGCGTTGGAGCGCAGTTCTGGTGCAGAAGACCATCGTCGTGGTCGTGATGCTGGTGATTTTCGGTGTAGCCGGTTTCTTTTTTGCCAGCAAGATTCCTTCGAGCTTTCTTCCTGATGAAGATCAGGGTTACGCGTACGTCAATGTGCAATTGCCGAATGGGGCATCAATGGAACGTACGACGGCAGTCACCGCTGATGTCGAAAAAATCCTGATGAATACGCCGGGGGTCGAAAAGGTTAGCTGCTTTGTTGGCTTCAGCTTGCTCAGCTTTGTTCGCACCAGTTACAACTCGACCTTTTTTGTGACCTTCAAGCCCTGGGATCAGCGCAAGACTAGGGCCGAGCAGTTTCAAACGCTGAAGGCGCATCTGAACCAGCAGTTGAGCAAGTTGCCGACAGCGGTCGCGTTCAGTTTTTCCCCACCCGCGATTCCAGGCGTCGGCACAGCGGGCGGATTCACCTTTATGCTGGAGGATCGTTCGGGCGCCGATCTCCAGTTCTTGGCCAAAAACCTGAGCACGTTTCTCGACGCTGCCCGAAAGCGGCCAGAAATCGGCACACTGAGCACGACTTTTTTGGCGAGCGTCCCGCAAGAGTTTGTCGAAGTGGATCGCGACAAGGTTCTGAAACAGGGGGTCGCGCTTAACGATGTGTACCGCACGATCCAAGCCTTCATGGGTGGTTATTTCATCAACTATTTCAATCGTTTTGGCCGCCAGTGGCAGGTCTATATCGAAGCCGAAAGCGAGGACCGGGCCAATGCGGAAAATGTCGGTCAGTTCTATGTCCGCAACAACAAGGGAGACAATGTCCCGCTCTCCACGCTGACCACCATCAAGCCGCGGCTCGGTCCGGAGTTCACTTTGCGCTTCAACGAATATCGTTCCGCGCAGATCAACGGGAGCGCCGCGCCGGGCTTCAGCGCGGACCAAGCTACATCTGCGCTCGAAGACGTCTTCAAGCAGACGATGCCAGGCGAGATGGGCTTCGATTACTCGGGAATGTCATTTCAGGAGCAGAAGGCGCGGCAGGGAGTGCCCCCGGCGTTGATTTTCGGGCTCTCGCTGCTCTTTGTCTTTCTCATTCTGGCGGCATTGTACGAGAGCTGGTCCCTGCCCTTCAGCGTTCTGTTGAGTACACCCGTGGCGATCTTCGGTGCCTTTGGCATCCTCTGGCTGCGCCGCGTGCTGCTGGGTCTTTTCTTGCCGCCATACCTGGTGCAGATCGAGAGCGACGTGTATTCGCAAATCGGTCTGGTCATGCTCATCGGCTTGGCCGCAAAGAATGCGATTCTGATTGTCGAGTTCGCCAAGGACGAAGTCGAGAAAGGAAAGGCTTTGGTCGACGCAGCCCTTGAAGGCGCCAAGCTGCGCCTGCGGCCGATCTTGATGACGTCGTTCGCCTTCATCCTCGGTTGCGTGCCGCTGTGGACGGCGACCGGCGCCGGGTCCGTGGCCCGCCAAATCATGGGTACCACGGTGATTGGCGGGATGATGGCCGCCAGCCTGATCGGAATCTTCTTCGTGCCCGCGATCTTCTACCTGGTGGAGAAATGGTCCGGCGTCGCCGGCACGGAGTCAGCCGCTGGCGGACTGCCGGGAAAACCTGCTCCGGCGGAGGGTGACTGACGATTGGGAACAGCAGAGGCTACAGGCGGAGCGATTCATGAAAAAGATAGCGTCATTATTGTCATCATCAATGCTTGCGTTCCTCGCCGCAATGTCGGCCACGGTCTCCATGACAGGCTGTATGGTCGGTCCGAATTATCACCGGTCCGTCGTCCAGACGCCAACCGTGTACCGTGATCTAAGCGGCAATCCCCAGGCGCAAACTCAATCGGCATCCTTTGCGGACCTTCCGTGGTGGCGGGTCTTCCAGGACCCGCAACTGCAGGAGCTCATCCGGACAGCCTTGAAAGAGAATTACGATCTGCAACTTGCGACCGAGCGCATCGCTGAGGCGCGGGCTCAAGTTGCTGTCACGCGCTCCAACTTGTTTCCGCAGGTGGGAACGAACGCAGCTTTCGCCGGCGGCAAAGATCCAAGCACGCGATCTAAGTACAATATTCTAGCTCTCACGGCGGACGCCACATTCCAATTGGACCTGTTCGGTCGCCTGCGACGTGCAACGGAAGCGGCGCGAGCCGAGCTCCTTGCTACCGAGGATGCACGGAACACTGTAATACTCACCCTTGTGAGCGATGTGGCGAGCGACTACTTCACGCTGCTGCAGCTGGATCTCGAACTCCAAATCACGCGCGATACGGTAGAGACGCAGCAAGATTCTGTCAAGCTTACAAAACTGCGTCTCGACCACGGCGTTGCCACCAAGCTGGACGTCCTTCAGGCCGAGCAGGTGCTGGACACCGCCAATGCTCAGATCCCGGACCTTCAGAGGCAGATCGGCCAGGAGGAGGATGCGATCAGTATTCTGCTTGGCCATTATCCGGACAATGTGCGACGCGGTCTCCCTTTGGCCCAGCAGGCGCTTCCTCCGGAAGTGCCTCCCGGCATACCTTCGACGCTGCTTGAACGGAGGCCGGACATTCGCCAAGTGGAACAAGACCTGATCGCCGCCAACGCCGAGATCGGCGTGGCCAAAGCGGCGTTCTTTCCGCAGATTTCGCTCACCGGCGCCGGTGGTGGCGCATTTGGGCGGAGCACACTCTTCAGCGGGCTTATGAGTTCGCAGACCGGAATCTGGTCCTACGGCGCCCAGGTCAGTCAGCCTATTTTTACGGGCGGTGCGTTGCGCGGAAATCTGAGGCTGGCTGAGTCGCAACACCGCCAGGAACTGATTGCTTACAAGCAGACCATCCAATTGGCGTTCCGCGATGTCTCCGATGCGCTGATCGGTTATCAAAAGCTTCACGAAGTCCGTGTTGCGCAAGAGACAACGGTCAAGGACCTGGCAGATACAGTTGACACTTCCCTGGTACGTTATCGGGGAGGGATCACCACCTACCTCGAAGTCCTTGACGGACAGCGATCGCTCTTTACTGCCGAGCTGACTCTCGCCCAAGCGCGAGGCAATGAATATCAAAGTCTGGTGCAACTTTACAAGGCTCTGGGAGGAGGCTGGCAGACCCCCAATCCTCCTCCACTTCAATCGCAGAATGTTGCGCCGTGAATGAACGAGACGTTTTCATGTCGAGCAAGTGACAAGAGAGGTTGGCGTGTTGATGCAAACTGCCAAGAGCATCCTCCTGGTCGTGAGCGCACTATTTCCTATCGTCGATCCGATCGGAGGAAGTCCGATCTTTCTCTCGCTCACAAGAGAGTACGCAACGCAAACGCGAAAAATGCTGTCCCGCCGCATCGCGGTAAACAGTTTCATGTTAATGCTCGGGTCGTTCACCATTGGATCACACGTGCTCTCATTCTTTGGCATTTCCCTTCCGGTGGTGCAGGTGGGTGGAGGGCTGATCGTGATTTCGACGGGTTGGGCGATGCTAAAACAAAAAGACGGGAATGATCGCGGTGCAGCCGGGCGTACCGTCAACTGTCCTGACGTTTTAAAGGATGCGTTCTACCCGCTGACATTGCCCTTGACCGTCGGTCCCGGCTCAATCTCCGTTGCCATCACCTTGGGTGCAAATGAACCGCATCATTTGCGAGCCAACCTGCAGGCGATCCTCGCGGCCGCGATCGGTTCTGCGTTTGTGGCAGCAAGTATCTATGTCTGCTACGCCTTCGCAGATCGCCTGGCGGTCATCATGGGGCCGGCCGGAATGAACGTAGTTGTAAGACTATCCTCGTTCCTCCTGGTCTGCATCGGCGTTCAGATCATGTGGAACGGTACGCGCACGTTGCTCAGTTCGTTGCCTCAGATTGCCGCTCTTGCGTCGCCGCATTAAGGAAACGAGCGCTCCATCAGACACCCATGCAGATGACGCGATGGGCTCGCCTTCGCTCCCACGTACTCGTACGTGAACGGGTGCACTAAGTTCGCAAATGCGTCCGCACTCCGGTGGCAACATTTCATCGAACAACCGGATAAGCGACTGGGCGTATGCCGCCGGGCCATGCTCTTGCCCATGACGGCGCTCTCCGGGACGAACAGGATTTGTGTCCAAGTGCGCACGCTTCTTGATCTCTTCGGACACCACCATACCCCGGGGGAGGCGGTTCCGTGCTCCGCGTAGGTTTGGAACAAGTCGTCGAGATCGTGGATCAGCGAATCGCCTCAAGCGCTCAGCAACCGTCCGCGACCTTGCCGTCGGAACCGAGCGCAAACAGGATTGGCATGGTCCAGATCGATGGGGTTCCCCGCGCCCACATCAACCGTGCAATTGTGTACGACGCATCCCGCAGGTTGTGAATCTCGGCGACGGAAACAATCGTTTCGTCCGGGGCTCCGATTTCTCGGACGTATTGGTTCCAGACACCGACAATGCGCTGCTCCGGTACAAGCTTGGCCGATTGGCAATCGCTTCGTACTCCGCACGGGCAACTCGCTGGCGGATACCGTTGCTCCCCCATGCCGGAGGCAGTTCCTTGGCAAAGATACCCGCGATTTCGACCAACCACTCCACTCTCTGTCAGCGCGCGCCGATGGGGGCGAATGATGGGCAATCCGGCAGTCAATGGTTGCAATCAGCCATTGCACTTGTGACCGTCCGTGACCGAATTCTCTGCATTTAGCAAAGCGAAGAACCAATTGGAATGGCCGCCCAAATTGGGCCTCCCGTCCCCCGTGGAGCATCCATCAGGAAGAGAACGTCTGCATCAGACGAGTGATTCGCAGCAGTTCCAGCACGCGCGGTGTCATGTTGGCAAATTCAAGGATGCACAAGCCTTGGTTGATTGCGGAAACTTTGAGGCCGACCAGCGCTCCGAGACCCGAGCTGTCCAAGTGACTGACATCGCCAAGATCAACAACAATACGACCGCCTAGGGGGATGAGAGGCTTCACGACCTCTTTGACCACGCTCGCAGTTTCGCTAACCAGTCTGCCGTGACACTTAACAGCAGTGACCTGATTCCCTTGTTCATCCTTCCCCTTCGACTTCTCAACATCACAGTGGAAAGAGCGATTTGGTGTCATAGCTTGCCGTCTCCTTGGACGCAAAAGTCTTAACATCGACCCGGCACGGGTGTCATGTTGATCTGCGCGTTACAGTTTTTCCCCTTGCATCACGCGGAAGGTGGAAGCAGCACCAGTCGCGATCCGCCCCTACACTTGTAGCCGTTTGGCTAGGAGTTTAACCCTTGAGCCGCTTGCGATCTACTGGTTTCCGCAAAAAAAGGTCTCCCCGCCATTTGAGGATCGCGGGTCGGGTTGTGATTGCGCGATGCTTTGGCAGCACAGGTCAGCGAGTCCGAGAGTTGCAACACATCCGGGATTAAGGAATCCAATAACTCTCAAATCCCTGAGGCCCGTCTTTTTGCTAAGCATTTCTGAGCCCTTGCGGGGTCTCCCTCGGTGGCCCAATCCACCAGCTCAGGCGCTCTCTTAGAGACGATGCGGCTAAGCTCAGGAACTTCTCTTTTCGCCGCCGTTTCTGATTTCCCAAATGGGGCCCTTCAGAAAATATCAGCAGAAAAACCGGCGGTTCTCGCAGTCGCGACGAGCGTGCTCCTCGGTCTGGCGACAATGCGGGCGTGCCGATTGCCTGGAGCGTCAGGACCGACGGCACATCTCATCGCCACAACCGATTCCTCACGTCGAGCGGTCGTATTCATCCTTTTGAGCGCCGACTTGGCAGCTGGTATCCGCCGCATGAAAGAGTGAAGAAGCTGGGTCTGCGGCTGGGGAACTGGCTGACGGCGGAACAAGCGCAATCGCTCCGGCGATCCACGGTATACAGCGTCTCTCGGGCAAACGCGACCCGAGCGCCGCTCGCCCCCTCGTTGGCGTGCGGATTGAGGAGACCGTATCACAGCAGACGATCGGGATGAAAATTGTTTCACACTGCGGCGAACGGCGGGATGGGTTGATCAGTGCGGGTTTGAACCAAAAGGAGGGTTCCGGTCAGACACGCAATGAAAAAAGTTTTCACGTATCGCCGCCGCCAAGTCGGGTGTAAGCTACTCACGATTATTTGCAATCAAGACAGAGATTTCAGTGACTGACTGGAAAAACCGTGAATATCTTCATTCATCGCTGCTGTGCTTTTATTGTGCTCTCGCTATCATTGTTGTTCGCCGTCGCCGTCCCGGCAGATGCGAAAACAGTTCCAACCGCCACTACGTTGACCTTGACTTCCGGCGGCGCTCCGGTCACCTCCGTCGCCTGGAACAGTATGGTCACGCTGACCGCGCAGGTAAAGGCGGGTCGCGAGCCGCTGACCGTGGGGCAGGTAAACTTTTGTGATGCCGCGGCGACATACTGCACCGACATTCATATGCTCGGGATGGCGCAATTAACCAAGGCGGGAACGGCGGTGATAAGGCTTTTCCCCGGCATCGGTATTCAGAGCTACAAGGCGGTCTTTGCCGGAACACCCCACGGCGAAAAGGACTACGCAGGCAGCGCTTCCAGCGCGATGGCGCTCTCGGTGACTGGAACCACTTATCCGTCTGCCACGGCGATTGTTATCGGTGGTACCGAGGGCCATTACTCGCTGACGGCAACGGTGGGAGGCGCGGGTGCGACCGCGCCCGCCGGGAAAGTGTCTTTCCGGGATACTACCGACGGCAATCATTTGCTGAGAACCAAGCCGCTGGGAGATGGAACGGCGGGCCTCCGCCTCCTGAATTCCAGTAACCCGGCAACAAATCCTTATCCACAATTCGTCGCGCTGGCAGACTTCAATGGAGACGGAAAGCTAGACTTGGCTGTTCCGGTCTACAGTATTGATACCCCGGCAAGCGATGTGAACATATTTCTGGGTAACGGCGATGGGACGTTCAACGCCGCAGCCGCGTTTTCGCTAACTGGCCAGAATGTCAATAACGTTGTGGTCGGGGATTTCAACGGCGACGGCATCCCGGATCTAGCCCTCTCGATCGTTGACATCGGATCAGGGCTCGTCCAGGTGCTGCTGGGTAATGGCGACGGCACCTTCACCCCCATGCCGGCCATACCCGCCGAGGTTGATATTGTCGGTGCGACCGCCGACTTCAATGGCGACGGCAAGGCGGATCTGGCCGTGCTCGGTGGCGGCACACTAACGATCCTGCTGGGCAATGGCGATGGAACATTCAAGCTAACGACAACCCCGCTTCCCGGGACCTTTCCCCTATCCTTGGCCGTTGGGGACTTCAACGGGGACGGCAAGGCGGATTTGGCAATCGGAAATTTCGGCGGCGATACTGTGACGGTGTTGTTGGGCAATGGAGATGGTACTTTTACGGAATCGGCGTCGAGTCCACAAACAGGTGTTGGACCAGCGGCCATAGTCGCGGCGGATTTCAAAGGCGATGGCATCCTCGATCTGGCGGTAACCAACTCGAACGGCGGCGCCCCTGACCCAGGCTCGGTGACGCTGCTGCTGGGCAACGGCGACGGGACGTTTACGCCAGCGGCGTCGAGCCCAGCGACAGGTTCCAATCCCTATTCCGTTTCGGTCGCAGACCTCAACGGAGACGGCAAGGTGGATCTGGTCGCTTCCAACTCTGGCAGCAATACGGTAACCGTCCTGCTCGGCAACGGAGATGGAACCTTTGCTGCGCCCCTGACTTTCGGCGCAGGCACGAATCCAATTTCCGCCGCAGTGGGAGACTTCAACGGCGACGGCCTGCCCGATCTCGCGGCCGCCAATAATGTCACCAGTTCGGTAGCGGTTCTGCTTACCGCGACTCAGAGCGCAACGGCCACGGCGACCGGCATCTCACCGCCCAAAGGCACTGGGCCGCAATTGCTCGACGCTAGTTACCCGGGAGATTCAACTTATCTTCCCAGTATCTCGCCCACCGTGACCGTGCCCGCGGCAACACCGAAATTTTCGCCTGCCGCAGGCACCTACTCCTTACCGCAATCTGTGACCATCACCGACTCAACTCCTGGAGCGATGATTTATTATTCGACCAATGGTATGCCACCGCTACCTATTTTCCCCTTCCAGTACACTGGCCCCGTCACGGTTTCAGCGTCGGAGACAATCCAGGCCATCGCGGTTGCCGCGGGCTATCCGCAAAGTGCCGTAGGCTCGGCAACGTACAACATCAAGTAGCGCTGCCTGGACGCCCCACGTGACCGGTTTTGTGAGATTGAGGGAGAACCCCAAGGGCGAGGGAGAGCCGAATTACGGAGAAACGACATTGTCCGTCATCGGGAGCTCCTTGCTCCAGAAACTGAAGTGCAGGGCGCGGAGGGCCTCGAACGTCTCTCCGGCAACATTCGGGGCCTCCTGCGATGCGACATCTATTTTGGTATTACTTCGCGCGCTAATTTACTCGCAACCACTTCGCGGATTTCGTTACGTTTCTTTCCTGCTTCGATCATGGCTTCGCGCGAGCCGTAGTGCTTGGCAATGATGGTTGCCGTTTTGGCTTCGGACTGATCGAGCGCCGCCCAGTTGGGAAACATCAGCCCGACCGCGATATCCCAATCGTGCGGGCCATCGGTGGTCACGTTGGTCCAGACCTTATAATCAGTGATGATGCCTTCCTTTTTTACTGAGTCGTAAGAAGGCTTCAGGTTTTCTCGAAAATCCTTCCAGAACGCCTCCGCCTGGCCGGGTTTCAGTTCGTAGTAAGTGACGCGCCAGACCGATCCATAGTCGTAGTTCGGATTCTGCGCAAGGGCGGGGAGCGCGGCGACCAAGGTCACTGCAAACAGCGTCGCGTAAAGAGCTTTTCTCATCTTGTCTCCTGGTGTGTTGGAACGAGTGGAAATGCCACAGCCGCGGAAGCGTATCATCGCACCCAATAGTTTTCAAGCTGCCCCGCGGCGAGATGGTTCAGTTTGATGTCCACAGGTGAAAGTCCACCTGACAACGCGGAGGTTAGAGCGACCATTCGACGGGTACACCGGGAATTGTTTCCGAATCGGCAAATATCAGTCCATCGACGCCGACGATCGACTGGAACGCAAGCCATACTGGCAATCGACGAACGCCGAAGTCCCTATTCGCGGCGGACTGGACGAACCAAGGCATAAGTGGGAATCCGCGAAGCGGACGGGAGAACTGCGCGCTCGTTTTGGATGCGGTGTCAGGGGATCCAGAGCAAGAAGACACGCGAGCCGCGGGTCGCAAGTGAGTTCGACCCACGTGTTGGAGACGTCGTCGTAGCCCTCGGTGTCAGCACTGACTTCGCTGCGCTGCCTCCCGCGCCAAAACGCGATCCGCCTCCGTCGCGCTCCAAAGTGTGCAATATTGAAGGTCAGCGCCGTGCGCCCTGCGATATGCTACCGCCTTCTTCGGGTCAAAGGAGGCTTGCCGAGCACGTCTCCCTGAGCAAGACGGCAGGTTTCCCCCGTCGGTGCGGCCTGCTCCTCTCTCCGGGAGCGTTCAGTCGCACCGCCTTTTCTGTGTGAGTCTCGCAGCCGTGCCGGAAGCCGAACCGTTGTCTTGCAAAATTCGTTTTGCGCAGCAGTTTGTGTGGAGAGTTTCCCAATGTTAAAGTGCGCGATATCTTTTCTGGGCACGTGCCCGTAAGATGAGCAATCTCTTGATGGCTCAGTGCGAGTTTCGAGCGGATAATGCTCATCGATCGAAATCCACCGCCATCCCCTCGAGGAACTTGCAAAAGCCTTCCCGGTTCACGAACCAGCCGGCTAGGCCAAATCGTCTCAACCCCAACTTCGTACGCGCTGTCTGCAACAATTGCGTTCAAGCCGTAGGTCTCTCCCGGTCCGACGATCTTCCGGATGATGGTGTCACTCACCACGCGAAAGTGGTGGAGAGCTTGGCCTGTCCTACGCAAGGCATGAAGGCTCCAATGACTATGACCACGCCTTCAGGGAGAACTTTGGCTCGTTTTCCTCGGTCTGAAGGTTCTGAAGCCTTCCGGGATTCTAAAAAGAGGAAACCGAGCAAATCCCAGGATGCAGGTGACAATTGCGACAGTCAGCGGAAAAAGCCGCAAGGCGACTTCAGGGATACCTCAACCCGCGACCGTACTCTCGCACATCTCCGCTGATCGCCACATACACTTTGGATCGTCGCAGCAGCGGCTAATGGCAGTCATATTGCCTTCTCTTTGGACAGCTTCCTGTGTGGCGTTGTTGAGGCACCACATGCACCGACATTTTGAACAATGGCTAACGGGGCGGTACTCCACTTTGCGGGTCGAGTTCATAACTCGGGCCCGCCACAATTTACCGATTGTTGCAACTGGGTAGAGATCAACCTCTTGATGCGAATGACTAAAAGGATGGGTTCCATGATCGAACATCCATTTCTATCGGTTGCGCAAGAGGCCGTCGAGAGGATTAGGTGCCAGGGAGCGCGACGGAGATATGCGGAAGGGACTTCTTGAGCTTAGGCTCCTGAGTCACCAATAGCAATGAAATTCCGCCTCTGAGAGTCGGCGAGGTTCAAGGTGGGCTACTCTCATCGGGCGCAGGCGCAGTCACTGGAGTTTCGAGAACTGCCACAATCATCTGGCATAAATGCAGGCATCATCATGGGGGGCCGGCGACCAGGCACCCCAGTTCCGATAAATGCCAACCGTGCGGCAGGATCGGACGATGACGATCGGTGAGTTCGCCCGCTGAGTGCCTGTTCGCTTGCGGGCAGTTCGTTGTCTGCAGTGCAGAAGGGATGGCAGGCTGGCCTAGGGTCCCAGTGATAACAGGATATGACGGATAATCGAAACTTGCTCAAACTGATCCCCGAACAGAGAGAAGAGTTACAGCGCTGGGCACAGTCCCCAACCCTCCCTGCTAGAGATGTGTTGCTGATCTGGCACGAAAGCCACGCAAATCCATCGTGGCTTACGTGGCACGTACTATCACGCTTCGTGAATCTGCACAGCACGCCTCTTCCACGCCCGCCAAATGTGTCGTCGCCGACAACACTGTTTAGACCGCACGTGCAGCAGGTATGAGAACCGCAGCTTCCTCGCAGTCCAGCGTATATCAATTCTTCGCCATAGGATTCGTTCGGCGAACGAACATCAGGCTTCCAAGCGTGCTTGCTGCACCATCTCGACGAGAACCTCTCGGGTTTCTGTCGGGTTGCTCACCTCTCGCAATAATGCGACGCGAGCACCTAGCACACCGTTGTTGGTTTTCACCCGCACGTGAAACCCAAGGCGATCCACTGCGATCATCGTTGCTTCCTGCGCCTCGATGCGCGCAAATTTACGGGCAAGAAGGACGAGGGCATCCTGGTGATCGGTATTCATGTGTTGAATGATCTCGACCATCGAGTCTGCCAGAGGATCGGGTCGGCTGCGATCATATTCGCAGCCAGATACCCAACCCATCACCCCAAAGCCGCCCACGTAATAGATGTCCACCACGTCCATGCGGTAAAAAGAAAAGTCTTCGAAATCCACCCAATACTTGCTGTTGGCATAGCGTGCTAAGTAGAGCTTGCGAGCATCGGCGACCTCGGCCTCCGGTATTGGCAAGACATTTCCTACCAGAGTGACTCTGGATGCTCCGAGCGGATCACTGCCAGCGTCATCCTGCGTCACCAGCAAGCTAGCGCGAGGGTCCGCCTGCAAGTTCTGGGTATGCATCGCCATCGTGCTGATGAGGAAGATGGGACGACCGTGTTTGTCCAGTCCATAGGGCATGACGGATCCGAAAGGAAACCCCGGCTGCTTGCGCGAAAGGGTTGAGAGGCTTCCAATGCGGAAAATGTAGACCAAAGTTCGCGCTCGCTCCGCGAATGACGGCTCGGGGATCGAGGGCTGATCACTTGCGCCGCTGGTGCCCGCGTGTTTTCTGATGGATGAGGAAGACATCGCTCCTCCTTCTGGCAGTTTAATGAATCGTTTGGGGGTTGTATATGCAAGCTAAGTAAGCCCGTTCAGCCGGCAACTGACGGGTGGAAACGGTCAGGAAATTTGATAACGGCAATTCACCATGCAACGGGATACTTGACGTGTCCCGCGTGGAAACGCCGGGCTGCGCTGGCGGTTCCCCTCCTATACAATCATCCCGATGTCAAAATACCCGAGGGGGCATTCATGGCAAATCTAAAGGGACTGGCATCCTTTGTTTCGGAACTGAAGGTGATGAGAACCACTTTGATGAATGAGCTTCGCCATCTTGACGCGGCTCTTGTGGTTCTTGGCAAGTTGGGCGGCGGGAATGGGCACACAAACGCCGGGCACACTCTGTCGGCTGCTGGTCGTAGAAGGATCAGTCTCGCCCAGAAAGTCCGTTGGGCGAAAGCGAAAGGTCGAGCGCCAAAATCAAAACACATAATGTCGGCGGCGGGCAGAGGGAAGATCGTGGCGGCACAAAGGGCGAGGTGGGCGAAGTTCAGAGCAGCGAAGAAGAAGATGGTTTAGCGCCGTGCGAGCCTGCTGCGGCGCTGATATGCGATGGGCTCGCCGTGTTCCGTATCCGGACGACTCTCCCGAGAAACACCTGCGTTTGTGCGACCTTGGCGCATCGCTTTCAGTTGAGTCGACCACTGAGCCTGTGGCAGAATGCGTCCCGCCGTGGAGATGCAACACTGCTCCAAGGGGAGTGCACTGAATCCCCGAACTTTGGTTCTTGGGTCGCAAGCAGATCACGGATTTTGCGGCTAGGCAGATTTCTTTATCTGCGCGCAAAACTGGATAACTTTTCCTCTTCGTCGCCCCGATTTCCCTCTCAACGGCGTGCGGATGTTTGTCGGTACGTAAAACTCAATCACCTTCGCCATAAATATCTCCTTCAGGTTCATGCGTCCGAACCTCTGTGGAGCGACTGGGATGGCTTCGTGCCTTTAGTAGCCCACCATAGTCCTCAATAACACCGTAACCGAATCGCACGACCGGAATCTGAGCAAAACCGCTCTATAAAGAAGAAGATCATCGCCCCCCTGGTCAATGGCACAAATCATTCGACCTGCCGGACTTCAATGAGCCATTGAAGCTCGCCAGCGCCAGGGAGATGGTGGACAGGATCACCAACCTCATGCCATCTCCGTTTCAGAGCGTGAGCTGACTGATGGGACAGCCTGGAGGCCGCCCAAGTGGTCTGCGTGCATGTACCGCGTGCGGACGTGAATTTCCCGCCGAAAAGGATTGGCAGAGGACAGTGCAGCGCGCGTTGCCGTCGGTCGCGCTTAGGTGAAACGTCAGCCAATCAGAACCGACGGCTAACTACGGTGCGTGAACAAGTCGGCCGCAGGTAAAGCCACAGATTCATTTCTTGCCCAGCAATCGAATTCTGGAAGTAAAGGCGCGTCCCTCAAAGGCACTGAAGGTGAGGAACTGGGGCGAGTTGATGTCGCTGTTGACCACATAGGGGTTGGCGTGGTCGGTGATGTTGTCGAAACCGCCGCGCAGGGCCCAGAAATATCCGAAGAGATGGAAGCGCTTCTCGACCTGAAGATTGAGCGAAAAATAATCGGGGAAGCGATGCAATCCGGGCGGGCCGACAAGTTGTTGCTGATCGTTCGTCACATTGAAAGGAAACCCCGTGCGCGTCTCGAGGGAATACGCAATCTCGGTCCGGTGAATGATGGGCAGTTTGAAGAGCGGCACGTAGCCCCAGGACAGGAAGCGATTGGGAGTGTCCCAAGTGTAAGGCCCAGGCTGTTGTGAGCTCAGTAGCGGGCTGTCGACGTTGAAATCGAGAGCCTGGTTGGAATGGACGCGGGAGTGGGTGTAGGAGCCCATCAGCATGTAGCTTTCCCGAAAATTGTGGCGAAGGCTCAACTCGAAGGCGTCGTAGCGATCGTCGCGCGTATTATCGAGGATAAAGTTGCCGCTGGAGCCCTCGGTCGTGTTGTAGACGAGGCCGCGAGAGCCGCGTTTTTCGAGGAATTCTGCTTTCAGATAAACCGCGGCCGGGAGCTTTCGCTCGAAGCCTACGCTCCAGTTTATGAAACGGGGAGATTGGAGGGTATTTCGGTCGACGGAAAATGCAGTCGGCACGGGAGTAGGTGCAGCGGTTGGGTTTCCATTGGCGTCGATAGGCATGCCGAAGGAGTTGAAGAAAAAGTCCGTACGTTGACCGGCTAAAGGACGGGCGATGAGAAACAGTACCGTGGGATCATAGACCAGCCCGATTCCTGCGGAAAGCTTGGTATTACCCGAGTCGTCCAGGACGTAGGTTCCTGCGAGGCGCGGCGAGGCGAGAGGAGCGCGGATGATTTCGTCCCAATCGAGGCGGACGCCGGGTTCGATGAGCAGACGATCGGTTACGAACCAGCGATCTTCCGCGTAGGCGCTGGACTCGAAGTTGTAGGTTGTGGAAGGCGAGCCTCCGGAGAAAGTGGAGTAGCGCGAACAGGGCGAAGACAGAATCGTGATGCAGGTATCCGGAGCCGTCGGCAGAGTTTGGCCCTGGCGCAAGTAAGAGATGGGCTGGCGGGCGAATCGAGCGTCGTAGATAAGACGGTCAAAATCCACCCCGACTTTGAAATCGTGACGGCCATGCCAGTGATGCGGAGCGAGAAATAGATTCGACAGAGCCTGCCAGCGACGGGCATGGGTTCCTTGAAAAAGATAATAACTTCCTCCGGCCGTCTCACCTACGGTCTCGGGAGTGATGTAGTAGGGTGATGTTCCGTGGGGGGTCCACTGCAGGTTATACTGATCAAATGCCAATCCCACTTCGAGCAGTTCCCCTCCCTGGAAATAGTGCTGGTCTTTCATGCTCGCTATGTAGACAGACTCGACGTCGTTGGGGTTCGAAAGCTGAGGACTCTGCGGCGAGAGGCCCGCATATTGATCGTGGAGATGGTTCACGAGGAAGCTGGTTGTAACGATGTCGCGGCTGGAGACGTTGGCCTGGAGCTTGGCCAAGTTGCCGATACGCAAAAGGTAATCATTGTCTGCACCCGCGGGAAGTTCGGTGAAGACAATATTGTCGTATTCTCCGTTGATCGCATCATAGAACCACACCTTCCCTTTCTGTAACGGGCCGGAAAATGTCAGGCGCGGCAGGAACTGGTCGAACTTCCATCCTCCCTTGTTTTGAAACGACGGTACGAAATCAGTGGCGGAGAAGCGGACGTTATCGTTGCCAATTCCTGTATTCAGCAGAAGCAGCCCGCCGGAACCCTTGCCGAATTCGGCGGGCTCGCGTGCCGGTTGGACCTGAATGGAGCGGAAAGCGTCGGTGCTAACACGAGCCAGCAGTTGGCCGTTCGCAGGCTGCGAAATGTTGAAGCCATCGAGCTCGGTCACTGTCTGATAGGTTTGTGCACCAGCGATGTGAGGCTGTCCATTTACGTCCTGCACGACACCGGGGATGAAGTTGAGTACGTTGCGATAGTCGTGTGTGGCGGGATAAGGGATATTGAGGACATCGAATCCACTGAGGGTTTCTTGCGCAGCAATTTGGGCGGGATCGATGGCGGGCGGGGACTCGACGACATCGACGACCTCTCGTACCTCTTGCTGATGGGAGAGAGTCACATCGATGTTTGCCGCGACGCCTGCTTGGGTCATAGGCCACGTAGTTGAGTAGAAACCTTCTTTCTCGACGCGAAGCTGGTAAGTATTAGCGGACAGGTTGGAGAACTCGCAGTGACCCGCAAAATCAGTGACGCAGCGCAGTGCAACCGCCGGGGAAGGTGCTTGCAGAAATACCCTCGCGGACGACACGGCAACATCGTTCTCATCGCTGACAGTAACCCGGACGTTCAGAGCTGGGCTTGGCCCGGGCAGTTTTGTAGAAATTTGGCCGAGAGAAATGTGGACAAGAAAAATACTAATGCCCAGCCAAAACGCCGATTTGCGCAACCGAAGGGGCCTGAGCATAGCGGTTGCTTCTATTTTCGCTCAGGGAGAGCCTCTAAGGCAGTGGAATTAATGAATCAGATCCACGCCGCACTGACTCCGCCCTGGTGCGGGCGCGATCCGCCACAGTCCGTTCGGGCCTTAGCTGCCATGCACTCTGGCATGGCATTGTGCGCACAGCGTGATCAGGTCCCCCTCCGAGTCTTTCCCCGAATGGCTGCGATCCTCGGTGGTGCACCTCGAGATTCGACATCGTGTCGCAGGGTTGACTGCCCCGGCCATCGCCACTCAGGATGTGCTGGCGCAGCCTTTTGCACGACACTGAAGTCCCCAGGCGGACGGGAGGAACTTTTGGTCCACAATGCCTGCTCATGATGCCTTGTCCCGCTGGTTTCCCAGGAAGGCCCGTCGTGTCCACTGGGCAAGAACTTGTAGTAACGCGAGATCGAATGGAGCAGGATCTCCGGATTGCAATTGTCTGCGTGCGCGCTTGCCCAGAAGTCCGCACAGATCATCTCCGTGCTGCCATATCGCCAACGGTAAACCGTGCCGCGGCGTCGGATCCGTACTGGAGAAGCGCGGAAGTGTACCCGTCTCGACGCGACTCCAAACCGCGGTATCAGTATTCCGGTCCAGTGCGCCATGAATTGCTATCTCGCGCCCATGGGTCGAATGTCAGACGCCATCTCTGAAAACCAGCGAGCGCTGCAACCGGACCCCTTGTCGTTGCCGATAAACAATTTCATGGGCATGACATTTATGTTTGCCGGTGACTACGAAAAGGCTGATCGACAATTCCAGCACACCATAGCGATGGATCCTACTTTTCCACTTGCCCATGAGTACTTTTCGATCTTTCTTGAGGCGATAGGAAGATACCAAGAGGCCGTTCAGGAGAGTGAGAAGAGCGAGTTGCTGGCCGGAGCCAGTCCAGAGGCGGCGGCTGCGCAAGCGGCAGTAAAGCTGCAAGCCTTCAAGAAAGGAGGAGAACTGAGATTTTGGCACAAGAATCTTGAGCTGACCTTGCAGTCGCTACAGGAACGGAAGGGAGAGTTTGTGGCAGCCGGCGATTTTGCCGCCTACGCCCTCGTCGGCGATAAGGACAAAGCCTTTCACTGGCTCGACAAGGTTCACGCAGAGCGCGATCGCGAAGGATATCTCACTGCTGCCTACTTGAGGGAAGTAATCGCAGGGCTGGTTCTTGATGCTTGTTACGGCTCTCGAACTTCAGAGGTCGAAGGTCGAAAACGCATAAAGCGAAGAGGCGGAAAGCGGAGTGCCGGTGGGTGCTGGAATCACTTTCTAATTGCTCTCCTTTGCACCTTCCGCGTCAAGTCCTGGGCTCCGGTTTTTTATCGATCGTGTCAATTGCGTTTTCCCGATAAATTGGGTGGATGCCACGGTCGCGGGGAAACATCATCCAGAAGAAGAGCAAGAGTGCGAGTGGCGCTAGGCCCAATGCCGCCAATAAGAAGTCGAACACAGACATATCAACCCATGTAGATCGAATCGCAACGACAACCAAAACCGTCGCAACTAATTGCTGCAGCTCCTCAGGAGTTTGCTTCACGACCTGAGAAGCGGATTATCCGTCCCTCAATTTGCCAATTCACTCTTATGCTCGCCTGCACTCACTTCGGAGCCGGTTTACCGGCCTGACCCATAGCGCAATCGCCGACCCACACACATGCCTGTTTGGGACTGAGATCGAGGCGACGTTTGTCATCCTGCGACACGGCTGACCCCGGCCGCCAACGAGGTCAGTAGGACCACGTATGGTGAGACGATCGAGAGGTCACCCTGATCCTTTCTGTATCCTTTCTCCGGAAACTCAATCACACTGCTGCCACGGTCGGAGCGTGAACCTGTCCGCGGCTCTATTGGTCCGTCCTCTCGCTGCCGTAATCGGTATACCGACGTTCCGTAGTGCAAGGCGCATGCCAAATGACGCCGCGCTAAGTCATTAGATTTCAGTGCGGAAAGGACCACGTAGCTGTCAAAATTGTGGCGGTTATGACAGTTCTGACATCTCGATCGCACCGGAGCACTTCTTCCGCAAGTCTCTTGTGACTTCATGCTCTCGTGGTGAAAACCAACCGTCGATCTTGAGCCCCGATGTCTGGTTCCCGGTCCGGACGTGGTGACATCTTGTGAACCCTTTCCCCGTACAAAAACCGGTGGCTTCTCCTGCTCTAATGCCAAACCGGTTCTGCACACAAGGACGAGGATTCGAGGTTTCATCGCGATCATTTTTCTCTGTCACACCTGGTTTTGCTCAGCCAGTTGGCCCCGGTTCGACTGCCGGTTTTAGGAGGAGGATTATCGCCGAAGTCGAGGACAAGAATTGAAAACCCGCCCGGCTCGGCTAACGGTGGGGGAAGGAAATTCGCGGCAGTCGAGAACGGGAAGTTATCCTCCCATGTAGGTCAACAGTCAATGACTTGTCGACAGAGATCCACAGGCACATCCGACCGCTGGTGCTTATTCGCCCTGTTCAGCCATCGCGCTTCTTCTTTCGCGCGCCATCTCGCTCTCACCTGCGGTGCAGGCCGGGAATGATGACCTGCCTCATCAACTCCAAATTTGGAGTGGGAAAACAGTCAGGGAGACGTGAGTTTCCGGGGAGGGGAGCTTGGCAAGGAGGAGTTCGGGCGGGTGGCCTTGAATTGAGTCGACAATCCATTCGGTACCCTGGACCCTTCCGCACGAAATTTGATTGTTTCCGTACCACGATGGCGTGAGGGCTGCGACAATCACTTTTTTCACGCGCGCTTAATATTCGCGCAACAGAGCCGAGGTTAAGATATTGAATGTTTCTACGACGTAAGCCAGCCAAGATCAAGACACCCGAGATAATTGTCCCCGGAGAACAAATCGAGGATGCGGCCCGATTTCTAGATGACTTGAGGCGACGCTATGAAACAGCTATCCAAAGTCTCCAAGACGATGAACAGGTTGCTGCTTTCTACCAAAGCGGACAGGTGCTGGTCCGCGTGTCGGCGATCCAGATGCTACCCGCTCACAGCCTTCTGATGTTGACAGGCACAGATAAAAACGGGGACCACGTTGTGGTGTCGAGCTACTACAAGTCGATGAATGTAGATTTCCGGACGGTCAACTCGGCAAACTTGAAAACGCGCTCCACGGTTCAGTTCTCTCTCCAGGCCGCATGAGAGGCTCGCGGACCGTTTGGAAATCCATCGGCTGCGCTGCGGTAATCCCGTCGCTGGTCCGATCTTTGCCAATGCTCTGGGCAAACCTCTGGCGCTCAGCACTCTTGGGGCCGGCCAGCCTCGGTCTGACCTGTGCCTATGCGTTGCAGGGAGAGGCCACAAAAACCCGCGCCAAGTGCCAGGATTTCCTCACTCTTTGGAAAGACACCGAACCCGATGTTCCACGCGAAGCTGCAATAGCGTTCGCGGAGGTGCGCTTTCCGAACATGAGCTTGAGAAGCTCTCCCCACCGCAGCAAACTTGGCTGTCGGGAACCCGGTCAGTCCTCTGGAGGTCTCGAGAGCAAAACCACCCAAACGGAGACAGCACATCGAGCGGGCTTATACGGCTTGAGGTTTCACTGACCTTCTGCGGGCAAAATTCAGTAGCTTTGCGATCGCGTTCTTTATCGGGTCGCCGTGTGTTCCTCCATAGTGCGAACCGGAAAGCGCATGCAGTTTACAAACTCGGATTCGAAATTCGAATTCGCCGCCAAGGGGACATGCTCGATCGCTGCTGAAAACTGGGGAATGCCCAAACGTAGAGTCATCTTGGCCCCGTGCAAGGCTGAGTTGCCGACGGGAACGATGCGTTCTCGCGGGACTTCCAGTAACCCGATGCGCTCGGCGCTATCTGCACGAACATAGTTGCCAAAAGCGCCGGCTAGATAGATCGTCGCGAGATCGTCGAACGTTGCTCCCCAACGCGACAATAGAATCCGCAGTCCGGCCGCAACGGCTGCTTTTGCCAGTTGCAGTTGGCGGATGTCTGACTGGATTAGCGCAACCGGTTCGCTGACAATCAGTTGTGAGATGCCGTTCGCCAACTTTCCGCTCGGCAGGATCAGCCCCAGGTCGAGGCCTGCCGCGACTGCATCCACAAGTCCGCTGCCGCAGATGCCGCGTGGCGCGACGTTTCCCATGACATTACAGCGGATCTTTCCGCTGCGAACCGTTACGTGCGTGATCGCGCCGATGGCGGCGCGCATTCCCATGCGCATGGACGCGGCCTCAAACGCTGGTCCGGCGGCAGTGGACGCGCAAAGAATTCGTTCACGGTTGCCCAGCACGATCTCGCCGTTCGTGCCCAGGTCAATCAGCGCGACGAATCGATCTTTCCTGGGCATGTTGACCGCCAGAATTCCGGCGAGAATATCGGAGCCGACAAATCCGCCAATGCACGGCAAGAAACGAATTCGACAATCGGATGGCAGATTCCAATCGAGATCGAGCGGCGCAAAAACCTGCATCCCCAGGTTCGCAGATTCGAACGGAACATGCGAGAGTGGCTCGACATCCAGTCCAGCGAACAGATGGTGCATCGCCGTGTTGCCAACCAGAATGATCTCGCGGAGTTCGCTTTCGCGGCCGCGCGCAAGATCTTCCACCATGCCGCCAACGCATCGCCGAATCAGGGAGGTCAGCGACTGATGCTGCAAGGCGTAGCGGACGCGGCTCATTAGATCGGCGCCACGCGAAGACTGTGGATTCAGCGCGGTTCGCACGCCGAGAACCGCCTCACTGCCGAGATCGATCATCTGCGCAACGATGGTGGTGGTTCCGAGATCGATAGCTATACCCACACCAGTTTGCGATGAACCAGGCATGTGCAGTTCATCGCTCAGAACGGGCATGCTCCACTGCTCAACGGCAATCTTGATGGACTGTCGTGGGCGAGCCGAACATCCCAGCCGCCAGCCAGCCGCGATCTCTGCGGCAGTGAAAATCTGTTCGTCTTGCGGAGTGGGCTCGAGTGTCCCTTGAATAAGTCGAATGCGGCAGCCGCCACAGAGCCCGAAACCGCCACAGGGAAATTCAACGCCATACGCGGTAAGCGCATCAATGAGGGAAGCGTCTTGATTGAGTTCGAAAGATGTTCCCAGCGGGGTAAGCTGGACGGTGATTTCCCGCTTCACGTGGCCTCGAAAATCGACTCGCCGTATCCTGCACGAATCGTTTTGCCCGGCGGAACAATCAGGAAATCCGCGGCATTCCATTCGCCGTTGAGCAGGCGCTTCAGAAGCGACAGCGACCCCTCTATGGTTTCGAATCGCCAGCCGCGTTTTTCTGCTTCGGCTTGTGCCTGCCCCTGGAACGTGGCTTCAGTTTCCACGCCGGTTCGAATGTAGGTGAGTTGATCGTACGTGATCGTGAAGCGAGTCAGTTGTTCGAAGACATATTTGCCATTTTCCTCGCCGAAGCGTGCGATCAACTCATCGAGATCGGTCTGCATTCCCTGGCCGCACTTCGCCCCACCGCAGGCCGATTGAGAGGCGGGGCGGCGATCTCCGAACCAACCCGGCGAACCGAAATAGACGCCCGAGTGAGCGTCGAAGTATTCCTGAAATCGTCGTCGGCTGCCCATCAGGACGCCGATGCAATCGTGCGCGCGCGTGATCACAATAGGCAAAGAACGCGCGATAATTCCTGCCGTACCTGTGCCGCACGACGCATAGCCAAGAATGAGGTGGTCGTAAGCAGAAGGATCTACTGCATCGATGCGCTCCTGGATCTGGGTGCGCATTTGCGCACCCAGATCATGCAAACCGATCGGCACGAATTCGGCGTCGATCTGATGTGGAGATTGCGGGATCAACACAGAGAGCTCGCGGCACAGGACCTCGCAACTGATCAGCTTCAAACGCATATCTACTGCGTGCTCCACTTGCGTAACGGTACGAAATCCTTGAGGGTCAAACTCGGACCGAGTTACGAACACTCCGAGCGATGGCCATTATGTGTTCTGGAGTCGTCCCGCAACACCCGCCGATAATGTTTGCGCCCGCCGCCACCAAATCGTGCACCCGCGACGCCATGTACTCGGCCGATTCCTTGAAAAGAGTCTTGCCGTCTCTTAGTTCGGGCACCCCGGCATTGGGCTGGATGAGGATTGGAGTATCGGGGACAGCCGCCCGCATCTGGCGCGTGATCTCGATCATACCATCGACTCCATTTCCACAATTGGCGCCGACAATGTCGGCTCCGGCGGCGATTGCTTCTTTCGCTGCCCGCTCCGGTTTCACTCCCAGCATGGTGAAGAATCCCTTCTTTCTGGCTTCAAAGGCGAACGCGCAGACGATTGGAAGTCGCGTGTTCTGCCTGGCGGCTTTGATGGCCTCGATAGCCTCGCTAAGCGACGACATGGTCTCGATGCAGATCAGGTCTGCACCTCCTTCCGCCAAAGCCTCAACCTGCTGTTTGAATGCATCGTAGAACTCGGCGGTATCGGCATCGCCGCCTTCCTCGATCAGAAGTTTTCCCGTGGGGCCAACCGACCCCGCCACATAGCCGCCACTTCCGATCGCGGCCTTTGCCAAAGCGGCCGCAGTGCGATTGAACTCGCGCACCTTTCCCTGCAGGTTGAATCTTGCCAACTTCACGGCATTGCCGCCAAACGAATTGGTTTCGAGAATGTCCGAACCCGCCGCCGTATACGCTTCGCCAATGCTGCGCACCACCTCGGGACGAGAAATACACCACGACTCCGGGCATTCTCCCGATGCCAGTCCTCTGGCCTGCAAGAGAGTCCCCATGGCTCCATCGGAGACGAGAACTTCTCCCGCAGCAATTCGCTCGATCAGAGGTTTCATGTTCCTCTAGCAATTTCCTCTCGGCCGTTAATTCCATCGTAGTGTGCCAGACACGGCAGTCTGTGATGGCGGTCACAAGGGACTCTCGTGCCGCCTTTTATGATGAAAATTGGCTCTTTTTCGTGGAGGCCAGACTCATGACCGGACGCCAAAGAATCGAGCGCGCCTTGAAGGGTGAGTGGCCAGATCGCCCACCCGTGATGCTGCACAATTTCATGATGGCGGCGCGCGAAGCTGGGGTAACGATGCGTCGGTTCCGCGAGGATGCTGTGACGATGGCCCGCTGTTTTGGCGAAGCCGCCGAGCGTTACCACCTCGATGGAATCATGGTCGACGTGGATACGGTCACGCTGGCCGGTGCAGCCGGAGTGCCGGTCGATCTGCCGGAGGACGCCCCCGCTCGAGCCCACGGATCTTCGCTCGCGACGCTGGAAGCGATGCGCGATCTTCCCCCAGTCGATTTGTCGCGCTATGAGCGAGTCCAAGTTTGGATGGAGGCAGTGGCCATTCTTGTGCGCGACTACGGGGATGAAATCTTCATTCGCGGAAATTGTGATCAATGCCCATTCTCGCTCGCAGGATTGATGCGGGGCCTCGACTTGTGGCTCATGGACGTCGCATCCGGGGAACAGGAAGAACTCGTGCACGCGCTGCTTGAATATTGCACGGATGTGACGTGCCAATTTCTCAGGCTGATGGCGAAGACTGGCGCACACATGCTCTCCAACGGCGATAGTCCGGCAGGTCCGGACATGCTTTCTCCACGTCTCTACGGGACGTATGCCCTGCCTTATGAGCAGAGAGTAGCAGCGTGTTCTCGCGAGTTGGGCTTGCCATATTTGTTGCACATCTGCGGGAAAACAGATCGCATACTGAAGCAGATGGTACAAATTGGAGCCGACGCCCTGGAGATCGATTTCAAGACCAGCCTCCAGTTGGCGCACGACACCTGCAAAGACAAGATCACGTTCGTGGGCAATCTGGACCCCAGCGGAGTTCTGGCGCGCGGAACGCCGCAGTTGGTGAGGTCGAAAACCGAGGAATTGCTTAACGCATTTGCCGATACTCCGCGCTTCATCCTGAACAGCGGTTGTGCCCTACCTTCCGATACACCGGCGGAGAACATTCGGGCGATGTGTGCATGTGTGGGAAATCGCGAACACGTGATCATCTGAGCGGCACGCCGCTGAAAGTGAAGTCATTGTGAGGTGCGATTGATGGTGCAATTCAATGAACTGTACGACGCGATCCTCAACGGCAATGCGAAGAAGGCGCGGGCGGCCACGGAAGCCGCGCTGGCTGTCGGCGCGTCTCCAATGCAATTGATAAGCGGCGGTATGATGCCGGCAATGGACGAGGTTGGCCGCCTCTTTGAAGCCGAAGAGTACTTCGTTCCCGAGCTCTTGCTGGCAGGCCGTGCGATGAAGAGCGCGATGGAGCTGCTGCGTCCGCTGATGGCAGCCTCCGGACAAAAATTCTCGACCACGGTGGTGATCGGCACCATAAAGGGCGACTTGCACGATATCGGCAAAAATCTCGTCGCCACAATGCTTGAGGGCAGTGGATTCGAAGTAGTCGATCTTGGCGCTGACGTTCCCCCGGAGAGATTTGTCAGCGCAGTGCTGGAGCGCAAACCGCAGGTTGTTTGCCTGTCGGCACTGCTGACGGTAACGATGCCGGCCATGAAAACGACAATCGAGGCGCTGCAGAACGCCGGCCTCCGAAATCGAGTGAAGGTGCTGGTTGGCGGTGCTCCGGTCACCATGCAGTACGCAGATGAAATCGGAGCCGATGGCTACAGCGACAATGCGGGAGGAGCCGTCACACTGGTAAAAAACCTGATGTCGGCCACTGCATGAACCGACGGTTTTATCTTGACCTCGCGGGAAGCGACCTTTTGACACCCGTGGAGTCACCAAGCGATGAAGAATGTCATATTCGACGGCTACTTTCATACTCTTCGGCGCCTGCCCCGGCAAGTGACCAATTCTGCTTTCAATCGTCTCGCGAAGCGCTTCGAGAAACTTGATACGCGAGTTATGGAGATGCTGTTTCCCCGAGGGAGAGAATCCCTGTAATTCAGAGACTGCCTCTGTAAGAGCCGATGCCCAACATCCAACACAGGTTGACATTTTCCCGCCTCTACGGAACCATTCGTAGTCCGCGAAACTCACCGCTTGCTGCGGTCTCGCTGCGACAATCTTGTGAATTCTTTGTGGATACCTTGTGAATACGGCCGTTTTCGCGAGCGCGGCCAGTTATCTGGTCTCGCCATAAGCGACCCGATCCTTTCAGCATCGGCGATTTCGCTCAAACCGCCTCGATGAAGGCCATAGAGATCCTTCGTCAACAATCGCATCGTTCCTGTTGTCCAGGGCTTGGGAGATGCAAGTCCCGCTGGAGCGACATGCGCTTCATGCGAACAACAAGCCGTGTGAAAGTCTCACCGGTGAGTTGAACCTTCTTTGTCACCGTGAATCCTGCCTTCTCGAAAGCACGCAGTGATGTGCGAATACGATTTGACGGAGAAACTTGCGGATTGCAATCGGCCCCAGCCCGAGACCAATCATCCCAAGTTTCGCAATGGCAAGGTCGATACCAGCCGAAAGGGGTTCCGCCTCCAGTTGCAGCGCATGCTCCGGATAGTCGGACCACAGATACCATTGAATCCACCCAACTGGCTGTCCACCATGTTCAATCACGAAGACATGCGTAGGCTCCGTACCATCAACCCGTGGACCATATTTCTCGTCAACCACTGCGAGATCGAGTGGATCACCCCACCACGCAGCAACGTGGGGGGGGCGGACCGCCACTTTTGAAGTAGAGGAAAGTCGGATCGGACCAGAGGTCGGAATGCCACGGAAATCTGCATCAAGTGTCCGGATTCGATTGTAGCGGACGCTCTATTGTTTTGATGGTTAATGCAACGGCGGCGTTATGCCAACGAACCCGGTCTCGCCTTCTCAGCCCGGACAAGCAGGTCCTCTGCAATTTCATTCCTCGGGGAAAACCCAGGTAGATCTTTGCGGGTGGGTCCACGGTGACGGCAAAGTGAGAGAAATAAGGATCAGCGAGTTCCATGTCGGGAGTGAGGAACGGGCGACGGAGCTGAAGAAGCGCGAAGTTAAAGACTACAAGCCCATGTGAGTTTTGCCGTTAACGCGGAGCCGTTGAGCAAACCAAACACGCGTTTCGTCTGAGGCCTACGTTGGACCTCCTCTGAGGTGTCGGTGCGGTGCGGTGCACGCTTGCTGCATCAGTTTGAAATGAGTGAGCTTTTTTAGCGCAGCGCTTTCGACATCTTCACGAAGTGGCAGCGCACTTTCGTCTGGATATCTGGAGGAAAAGGAGCGGTTCCAGTTTCAACGTATCCGCGATGTTTGTAAAAACTCGGCAGTTCGCGGCGCACATTGACGATCTGGATATCCATAGTTTTGCAGCCTGCTTCGGCACAATAACGCTCGGCAGAGGCCATGAGTGTGGAACCGAGGCCGACTCTCTGATGTTGGGGATCCACAGAAAGCAATCCCAAGTAGGCTCGTTCGCCTCTTAATTCAACGTAGACGCAGCCTGCGGGGGCATCGTCGTCAGCGACGAAAAACTTCCCCTTTTCCATAAACGAGCGTACAGTTTCGCGATCGACCCGATCGCGGTCGATAAGAAAAGATTCGGCCTTGCGGAAGGCCGCATTGATCACGGTTGTAACCGCCTCGATGTCCGCGATTTCGGCTAAACGCACCTGCAATTCCGTGAGCCTCCGATCGACTCAAAAATGCCGGATCCTTGTGATTTCGCCGGACGGGCCCTGACGCAACAGCGCGATGATCCTGGACTGGTCTTTGCTAGGGTATAGGACCCTTGGCGCAAAATCCCACGACATGCAGCATCCTCAAAATGATTCTAAATCCACGTCGCCGAGTTTAACGAACTAAAGGATATCCACTAAACCGTCTCAGGCGGTTTCTTACAAACCATGAGCAGCATGCCCCCGAACTCTCCGCAGTTCTTTGATGCGAACGAATTCGGAGCCACGAGTTTGCATTCCGGCAGCGGGTGCCAGGTTTTAGGGCTGAAGCCCGTTTTTCCCCAATCAGATTCTTGCTCAATTTCGGTGTAACCCAGTCGGGCGCGAACACTCGTAGGCGATTTAAACGCCTTGGGATGGAAGGCGGTTGCCAAAAAGTCGCGAGGCGGATTCTCCAAGTGTCGGTCGAGTTGGTGGAGGGGCCTTAGGATCTACAAATTAGGCAATGCCGCCCCCTATCGCGCTACGGTCCGACGGCGTCGAGTATCGCGTCGTTGATGGCATAGACAGTGCCATCGCTGCCGATCACCGTCGGTGTATAGGCCTCGCCGATACCGGTGGAAAGCGTAATTTTTTGCGAAAGAGTGTTTGTAGTCAGATCCCAGCGATAGAGATTTCCGTCTTCGCTATTGGCGAGAACCGATTTTGTGAAGGGGTCAACCGCCGCCGTATTAATACACCATTCGCGAAGCCCTCCGCCCGGATCCGGCGTGACTCCGAGTTTGGTAATAACTTCTTTCATGACCATCGTGGAGTGAATGATCGGGTCGTGCTCAGTGGCGTTGGGGTCGAGGATCGCGATGCGATTCTGCCCATTGCCCGTGCCGATGCCGTAATAATTGTTGTACTTCGTCATGAGTAGGTAACTCGACTTCCCGTGATAGCTGGCGACCAGCGACGCCGGTACGATGGAGGCAGTGTCATCCCAGCCAAAGCTGCCGGGAATCTTCGTCTCGGACAGGTCGCTGTTGAAGTGAAGCAGCCAGCCACGGTCATTGTGGCTGGGAAAGGGATTTTCTAGCACGCCGAAATAGACATCGCCATCCGGTCCTACGGTCGGTGTGGCGGAACTGCCGCTATAGAGATCTGAGTCCAGCCCGGAAGCCGGATCGGTCAGAAGCACGTGGCTGACCGGCGCGAGCGTGGAGCTGTTCAGTGCCAGGAGATATCCATAGCTTGCGTTATTCACCACGGCATACAAGACGCTGCCATCGGGTGAGAGCGCGGGGGCGGCACTGACGGCGACTTGCGTAATGGCCGCGTCTCCACTGGCCGTGGCGGCTGAGACCCAGGTTCCCGTGCCGTTCGGCGCAATTCGCGCGATTCCGCTTTGCAGATTGATCGGGGTCGATCCCAGCACCAGAAATCCAAAGTAGAGATTGCCACTGGCGTCGGTGGTTAGTGGAGTGTCGATCTGCACGCTTTGCTCATACACGGCGGGGTCTGTCTCGTAATTCTTGGCGCCGTAGAAGTAAAGGCGAGTCACCGCGCCGGAGGCTTCATCGGGGTTGTGCCGAACCATCACCCGCCCGGCAATGTCCGGTATGAAAAGCTTGCTGCCGGCGATAGTTGGCCCCAAGCCAGGGATGAAACTTGCCTCCGGCGCTTGCCAGCCTGTGTCCAGCGTCCAGAGAAGATTGCCGCTGGCGCCGTTATGTGCCTCGACGCGAAAGCTGTTCGACCCCGTCTTTACGGGCACGATGACTGTGTTCGCCTCTGTGACCAGCGGCGAACCGTAGTGGATATAAATTGTGCCCTGCGGGGGAGCGAGGTCCACAGGCACGTGCCAATGAATCTTGCTGAGCGGTTGCGATTGGACAGTAGAAAGCGCGGTGTGTTGCTCGTCATGCGAGTGCGTGAGCCAAGCGCCGGTTTGAGCGATTGCGTTCGATGTTGGCAGAGCGGCGCATGCGACCATCCAAAGGGCGCAGGACATCAATGGAGGCAGCGCAGTGTTGATCGAGTGCTTCATGGTTGTCACCTCGTTGTATCTCGCGTCGCAGCCATGGCGCGGAGACATCCGCCGCGGTTCGAATAGCAGCGTAGCAGGCTGCCCTTTCGGAATTGTCAATAAGTTGTCAATAGTAAGTGAACAATTGCGCACGGTCTTCAGCGAGATGCCGGTTCATCCTACGAGAGTTTTATTCTTGCTTCCCGGAGTGAAGAAAGGCCAAAGACGCGGGCTGCCCCGTCTCTACACAACGGCTGAGGCGTCTATCGATTCTTCGCCATAGGATTCGTTTGGCGAGCGAACGTCGGCCTTCCGAGAGTGTTTGCTGAACCATCTCGACGAGAACCTCTCGAGTTTCTCCCAGGCCGCTCACTTGTCGCAATGATGCGACGCGAGCGATCATATTCGCAGCCAGATAACCAACCCATCACCCGGAAGCCGCCCACGGAATAGATGTCCGCCACGTCCATGCGGTAAAAAGAAAAGTCCTGGGCGTTAGCGTGCCCGCCGAGACTTTCTATTTGGACGTTGATTTCCTACCCTGCGATAGCGCGTCGCTGACCTGTTTTTCCAGGGGAGAAGGCGTTTCGTAGCCGCCTTGAACATAAGCCACCGTTCCATCTGGACGAATCAGAACATTGATTGGCAACGTAGACGATCCCATGCCATTGTTGACTCCGTAGGAGAGTGCGATCGCGCTCTTTAAATCGCTCGACTCAAGAATGGTGTATGCCGTTTTCTTGTGATCGGCGAACTCCACGAGATCCTTGTGTTCAACCTGCATCGCCACCGCGAGAACCTGAAGCTGCTGAGGATATGCCCGAGCCAACCTGCTCAGAATCGGCGACTCCGCTTGACAGGGCGCGCACCAGGTTGCCCAAAAATTCAGAAGCACCCATTTGCCACGGTAGTCTTTCAAACTGATACTCTTCCCTCCCTGTAACGATGGAAGGCTGAAATCGGGCGCTTCGGCGCCCGTAGCCACCGAACTCTTCTTCGTCAACTTCTCCGTTGCTGGAACTTTTCCCTCGGACCGGTACAGGATCAGCTCCGTGCGCTGGTCACCCCTGACGATAGTGACTGGAAATGCTCTGAGAAGTGCGTTATTCATGAACGCCGTCATAGCCAGGGGACCAAGGGTGGAAGCGTCGTTGCCATCCACCCATACCAAGAGATCTCCGGACATCAGGCCATATCTACTGCTTGCGGGGTCGGATATCGCGACCCGCCAACCGGCCTGCTCCCGGGTCAGCAACACCGTGCTGAACTGAACCTTGGCGGTCCCTTGAGCGAACGCAGGCCAACTCATAATCAGAAGAATCACGAAAACAGGTGCACGTCGAGCGGAGTGAGCGATGAAATTACGGACCATGTTGCAGTTGTACGGTTTTAACTTTCAAACTGTCTTGAATCTATTTGCAGCCATTCGCCAGGCCCGCAGTCGTCTTGTTGGAAGTGATCGTCACTCATGGGATGTGCGTTTCCCTGGTAACCACAGCGTTGGACCTATTTGCCCAGGATCTAATTCGTTTTGCTCTTCTGCTCCCATCGCACCACAAGCAGCACGATGATCATACAAAGGATCAAAGCCCGCAAAGGGTAGAGCATGGCTACGTAATCATGTCTGCCGGTGACGTCGATGACCACCCCCATAAGCGCGGCGACAGCGTTGACGCTCCAAGTTTCGATCGGTTCGGGCGAACGGCCGGACCTCCATTGCCATACGCTTTCAATCGTGGGGACATAGGCCACCGACATGACCACTTGGAAGCCGAGGAAGCCGATCCATGCAGTCTTCGTTATCGTCCAAGCTGCCACGGTGATGCAGGAAATCAGCAGACACAGTTGCTCATTCCTGGTGAAGCGGATCTTTCCACCTCGCTGTTCGATAAGAAGCGCCCCAAGAATGACGGTAACCACGACGCCGTCCGCCACGTTAAGCGCGGCTTTCATGAGGCTGTGGTCGTACGAGGCGAAGTATGCAGCGAGACTCATGACAACGCCGATCTCAAAGATCATCCAGGTCGCGATTCGGGGACAAGTTTCCTTGCGGATCAGTCTTGCGCAATAGCGAGCGCCCACGCAGACGTCCAGTAGGGCCACGGCACTCGCTTCATAGGTTGATGCGTGCACTGAAGGCTTCCTTTCCACGGTGCGCTTCCTAATACCCTCGGGACATCTGAGCAGCCTGCTGGGATCGATAAACAGAATATAGGATTGGGGTTATGTTCGAGCCGACGATCGGACTTGAACCGATGACCTGCCGATTACGAATTGCCCGGCCTGACGCTACGTGAGGTAACTCCAATCACTTAGAGTCGCACTCCAGTATCAAATCTCACCTAAGGTAACCTCACTCGCTATTCGCTCATCCGGCGGTTTCGAGACACTGCTTGGGACACCAAGAGTTTCAAGAGCGCCGCCGGCCTAAGCCAACTATAGATTTAGAGTGGGAATATTGGATTGCGCCAAATTCGGCGCTCTTTCACGGCAGGCAAACCAGGAAACGGACCTTTTCTAATTGACTTGAAATGCCGTTGGCCGACTCATTTCGCAAGGTTGCAAACGGGCGCGATTTGTGTAGACTGGGTGCCGTTCTTGACCTCAAAAAGGAGATTCGCATGAAGAGCAGCAAGATTTTCGCTAGTGTAACAGTGGCTCTCCTCGGCGTTGCCCTGTGCACTCTCGCCGTTGGGCAGGACCACGCAACTGCCCAGGAAGTGATCGCCAAGGTAAGGGAAGCAGCCAGCGCCCTATCGAAGACCGGTGACTTGGCGCAGTTTAACCAGAAGAGCGGTCCATGGGTGTGGAAGGACACCTATATCTTCATCCAGGACTGCGGTAAAAAGATCATGGCGGCTCACCCGATAAAGCCGGAGATGATAGGCCAAGACCTCTCGTCCGTTAAGGACGCAAAAACGGGGAAAAGCATTTACCCGGACTCAGCAGCTTACTGCAAGATGGTTGAAGATTCGCCTTCTGGCGTCTGGGGCGAATATTGGTGGCCGAAGCCCGGCGCGACTGAGCCGTCCCGCAAGATCACTTATCACCTGGCCCCTAAAGGAACGTCCTATATCGTGAATGCCGGTATCTACAGTGACACGGCAAGCGTCAAGGAACTGGCAAAGCTAAGTAGCACGAAGTAAGCATCCGCGCGCACGTTCATTAGTCTTGTGAAATGCCCTTCCTCCCGAAGGAGGAAGGGTGTTCTCCCGGCAAAGGTGTGATGGCAAGTTCAATGGCCGGCGCCTTCCCTGTCCGCGATAGCGGCTCGCCGTGATGAATCGTAAACGACCCGCCGTACGCGCTCCACGGTCTCAAAGTGGTCTCGTCGGGGACGCCAACGAGCTAATTTATTCTCGGCACCTGAGACCGTGCCCGTTCAGAAATTTTCACCCACCGCGGTAGTCACGGCAAAGCACGAGATTTCGATTGAGCCAACGAACGACGTGGGGCGCGGCGGAGGAACGTCTCCGACTCTGAATAACGGCTTCCCACCACGAAAACAACAGCGGATGGAATTCACGAAACCACCCGCTGCTGTTCTGACCGCAGTTCGGCTCAGCTCGAGAGATTGGAGCTGGCAACTTACCTTGGCCTCACTTGCCTTGTTTTTGCCAGACCCACTCTGTTCCGTTCCCGTACTTGTCATACATGTCCCCCGTCGAGGCGCCGACCAGGAAAACGACCAGGGGATTCGCGCCCGGCTTGTACAAGGCGCTTAGCCTCGCTGTCGAGCTGACGTTTTCGCCCTTTGGCACTCTGGAGGGAAGGCAACTCAGGCAACGGGCCTTGAATGCGAGGAGGGCGGGGCTTGAAGAGTGCCAACATCTAGAGTTGGCACTCTTCGGTGATATTTGGCCATCTTCGAGAAGGCCCATCTGCCTGCCAGGCCAATATTGGTCAGATGGCAAATGCACTCCGTGTTTCCTGCGATACCTCGCTCTGCTGGACGGAGCTCTTGTACTGGGTGACTGGACGAAATGGACAGCGAAGCTCGGAGCTGAAGTAGTTGAGGACAAACGGATAAACACGAAATTGCCACGATTGAGCGCGCAAAATCTGGTTGTAGTCGTCGATAACGCAAAAGGACTCGTAGGGCGGTCTTGGATTTCCAAAAGTTGGGGCCCTGCCCGCTCCGACGTCTCAGCCTCCTTAGGGAATGCTAGCGCGATTTCTTAGGGATCGACCTGATGGTTTGGTAGAAAGCGGTGCTCCATATTGACCCTACTTCCTGGCGGCAAATGCCGGGTTGCGAGGTTTTTCATGAAGTGCCCTCGGCTCCTGCTTCCCCTTCTACTTGTTTCCGGCTTACCTACTTTAAGCCTGACGGCCTTCGCCACCACGCCGGTGGTTAGCGTTACGTCGCCGGCCAATGGCTCGCAAGACAGATCTCCTGTGAACTTCGTTGCATCGGCCAGCAGCCCTGATTGTGCTTCGGGAATCGCTGCCATGAGAATTTATACCGCTCCCGGAGTCGGCGCTTACACGACCGATTCCGATTCGCTGAACGTGGACCTCAGCCTCGCTGCCGGTACCTACAACACCGTCGTACAAGCCTGGGATAACTGCGGTGGCGTAGGCAAAACTCCGGTGACCATCACGGTCTCGGGAAACACTCTGCCTCCCCCGAAATTCGTGTATTCGTCGGACAACGCCGGCAACAAGGTTTACGAGTACCTGGTGGATGCTTCGACCGGGGAGCTAACAGCCACGACGGAGGGCTCCATCGCCACGCCTGCGGGTCCTGCGCGAATCGCCTCCGACCGGGGGGGATTCCGACTCTACGTCAGCAGTAGCACAAAAAGTGGGCAAGCGCTTGCCGCATACTTCATCAACCGCGATAACGGCAGTCTGCAGGCGGTTCCGGGCTCTCCGGCTATATTCTCCGGGTATCCAACTGCAGTGGTCGTCCATCCCTCGGGAGACTTTGTCTACGTCACCACCACGAGCGGCAGTAATAACCAGACGAACTATATTTACGCATTCAAGGTGAAGAGTAACGGATCGCTCACCGCAGTTTCGGGGTCGCCTTTCGCATCCAAGTACTGGCCGACGCAGGTGGTCATCGACACGACGGGCAGCCACCTGTACATCCCGGTTTACAGTCCGGCGTATGTCGAGGCCTACGACATAAATAAGAGTACGGGTGCCTTGACGCTCATGGCGGGTCAGCCGTTTGCACTGCCGAAGGATCAGACGGGCTGCGCCAGTGGAGCATACGACGTGGCTTTCGCCCAGAGTGGCCAGCATCTGGTGGTGCCGGAAATTAATTGCAATGGCGCGGTCGCCGTCTTCAATGTCGGCTCGAACGGAGCTCTCACCAACGCTCCGGGCTCGCCGGTCCTCGATCCAGTTCCCGACCAGCAGGAGCCGTTCGGCCTGCAAGCCGTCGCCGTCGATCCGCTCAATCGCTGGTGGTACTTGTATGAGGAATTTCCCGGCGAGCTACCGAGCTCGGATCTCGCTACTCTGACCGCGCAGGACACGGCGGAGAGGACTGGCACGAATTGCGGCGACATCGTTCGAGCCGATCCCTCTGGAAAGTTCGTATACGCCATCGGCAACACGACCGGCAATGGGGTCTGCGGAGTGGGGCCGGGCGCGATTCTGGGATTCTCGGTGAATCAGTCCAACGGAACCCTAACTCCGTTGTCAGGTTCCCCGTTTGCATCGCCGAATGCTGACTACCAATACGAAGATGGTCTCGTAGTCACGCAGTAGGCTCACAGTTGGAAATGTCCGTAGGGCGGGGAGGTTTCGTCGGAGTGGCTACTGCGCTTCCGATACCTTCCCGCCGACGAACGTTGCCCTCAGTCTTTATAGCAGTAGATCTGTTCGTTCGTGAGTCTCACGATGGGCAATCCTCCGCATGGCAACCTGTGCCTACCGAAAATGCTATCCCACCCGCTATATGCCATGGGCTGGCGAAAACCTAACGCAGAGCACGAGTAAGAACTATCGACAGGTCTGGAAGCAGTGGTTGTCAGGCCGCATAGGATCGATGCGGATGCGGGACGTGAGGCCCGTGCATAAGGACCTTAGATGCGAAGAGGGCCAGGGTTGATCGAAGGGTGCCAACATCTGTGTTGGCCGTCTTCGGTGATATTTGGCCATCTTCGGGGAAGGTGCACCTGCTTTCCAGGCCAATATCGGTCACGCAGCTGGCATATGCGGTCCGTGCGTTAAGCGGCACACCAGTTTGCTGACCACTGCTCTTGTACCTTGTACCGGGTGACGATCCATTCCGTGCTCTGGATGTTGCGACAAACTCCAGCTCTTCGCCGGCCTCGCGCCAAGCTGCTTGTTCAAATGTCTCGCCGCTTTCCAGGCCACCGCCCTGGGGGGTGCCCAGAAGGTTTCTCAATTTGTTCCTGCGGGTCGAAACAGCAACACTCGCCGCGGACCATCAAGGAGGATAAGCCGGGATGCTCGACGCAGGTCCGGTTCCGTCATGCGGCTATTTTACAAGGCAGCAACATTTATGAGACCGGTTCTAGAATGCACCCGTCGCCCCGCCGTTACAGTCAAGAAGTATGTTGCCGAATGACCTCGAGCACATCCTCGGCAGCTTCAAGCGGACGATCCGGCCTCGGAATGTCCGCGCCGGCATCAAGCAGCGCCCTCGTAACCCCTGTGTAGTCGCCTTTGTCTCGCTCCCAACTATGCAAAGAACCATGGAGGGCCCAGGCAAGCGGACTGCCTCCGTGCTGGTTTTCAAGTACATTTAGGGGAGCGTTACGGTTCAGCAACGCCCGAACCATGGCAAGGTTGCCGTGCCATGCAGCGTAGTGCAAGGCGGTTTGATTATTCTCAAGTGTGGCGTTTGCCGGCCAGCCATACCCGAGCAGGAGTTCCAGGGCTCGCGTGTTATTTCGTACGGCTACTCCGACGATGCGACGAGCAGCGTTGCCGCTGAGACGGGCAAAGAGCGCCGGTTGTTGCTGGAGAATTCGCTGTGCCCGGGTCTCGTCGCCGACCTCAACGGCCTGAACGAGACGAAGCCAGGGAGCGCTGCGCTGCATGAGAAGGTCGAAGATCGCATTGTGACCAAACTGATGAGCGATCATGTGCGGCGACCTGGTGATTCCGAAACCGAAGAAGTAGATGCTGCCTCCAGAGCGCGGATCGCGTTTCGGGAAGTGGCGTTCGTTGACGAGCCCGCGGACGGTCTCCGGATCGTCATTGACGATGCGTTCGACCATGGCCAGATCGCCGAGAGCGGAAGCCGCGAAAATATCCGTCTGCGCGCCACAGGAGACCAGATACTTGGCGACATCATGACGATACGGTCGTATCGAAACCATGTACTGCAGGGCTGTGGACTCATGATCGATGTCTCGAGCATTGATCTCGGCTCCGGCGTCGAGGAGGAGGGCAGCAATGTCAACCGTGGACGCGAAGTGCAGCGGAAACTGGCCGTCGCCGCCTCTTGCGTGCACAAGTTGCGGATTGCCCGCAAGCAGCTTGCGGACCCGGTCGATCATTCCGAGGCGCGCTGCCGCGTGAATGTCGAGGGTGGCACCGCGCGAGATAAGATACGGGGCTAATTCGGTGTTCGCCGAATCAAGAACACCGAAGCTTCCGGCCCACCAGCGAGTGCGTTCGTTGATGTTGGCCCCGGCATCGAGGAGAATGTCGATCATCTCCCGGTTATTGTGGATGACGGCAGCGATCAGGGCTGGCGCGTCGAATCCATAATTGGGCAGCGGTTCATTGATTCGTGATTTCAAGGATGGATGACGCGTTAGGACCTGGCGGACCAGCGAAGCGCTGTTGGCCTTTGCGGCGGCGGTAAGCGCTTCAACTGGATCCTCAGAGGCGGCCTGAACGTGTAGCTTGAGCACGGGCCAGGTGTCAAACCCGTACTCGCGGGCGATCACGTGGAGGGCATCGGCGAGCTTCGGTTCTTCAGAGGTGATGCCGAAGGCTGCAAAACGCGTAGTTGCTCCAGCATTGTTCGCCAGGCCCTGCCGCAGCAGCGTGCTGGCCTGTTTCTTCAAATGTTCGAGGTTGGGATGCGCTGGAAGTTCGCGTGTGGACATGGATCACTCCTTCTTTAGCGCCCGTGATCCGCTTCAGCGGGCAAGAAGTAAGTGATTGTGCAAAAACCGAATTGCAAAAGGTGGGATGATCCCTTTCCGCGGATGGGGCGCACCCTTGATGTGCGTCATCAAGCTTAACAAGAAAGACGGCGCCGGTCGAGACGCTTGGGAACTACGGCGTCTTTCAGATTATGGGCCTTCATGTCGGTGCTGCGGGAAGCCCTTGAGAACAGCGCAAGCGAAAGTCTGCGGCTCTTGCGTGAAGCCCGTCTCGGGTCAATGAGTCAAAATGCGATATCCCGCCAACCGCTGGCACGGGGCATTACGAAGCTGATCTTCCGCTAGGCGCCTGGAAGGTGACCGTGTCGGTCTCATCTAGCTCCGGGATTACGCCAGGTTCGCGTCTCTCTCATCCACGCGTGTTTCGTGTAACGAAGCCCATGGACGTGATTATCGACCTTTATGTGAACAACCTGGTTTGCGATATTTGGAGTGGGGAAGGGCCACTCACAACGGCGAACCAGGCAATCGGATCCTGGATTCGAAGAGGGCCAGGGTTGATCGAGGGGTTCCAACATCTTGTGTTTTGTGTTGGCCGTCTTCGTCGATATTGGGCCATATTCGGAGAGGTCCAGCTGCTTTCGAGGCCAATATCGTTCACGCAACTGGCAAGCAATCCGTGTTTTCTCCGATACGTCGCTCGGTCGGCCGCTGGGCTTAGAACTGCGTGACGATCCATTCCGTCGACTGGATATTGCGGCACGATATTTGGTTGTTTCCGTAGATCAGGCCGGAGAGACGGCGCAGTATGCGACAGTTCAAGCCACGTCCTCCTGGCTCCGGAGAACTCAAATTGTAGGTGGTACAGTTTTTGGCGGCTGGGTCACCGAAAGGCGCCCACAAACGTTCATGATTCGAGTATCGTGGGCTGTGGAGTCCAAGCTCAAGGAATGAACCGAGAGGGTCTACCTTAGCGACCACCCTTGAGAGAGCATCTGACCTGATTCAGAGAAGTACACCCGGTAGGCAAACGAAGCTGGGAGTTTGCGACGCATCGCCGCGAACTGCAAATCCGCAATCTCAACGACAGCTTGGTGGCCCTCCATGTGAAAACGCGTGACGGGAAATCGAGCGTATCGCAATACTTCCTGCACCTCGCCAAGTTTCCGGGCTTGTTCTATAAATTGATTCGACGCGGCGTCGATGTAATATGTACGTTCACTGGTCGGGTCGTTCTCTGGATCCGCGCTAAGTCGCAGGCCATCACGTAAACCCATCTGTGTTTCATAGACGCCGTGCGGACCGCGCACAAGTCCATCCCAGTGCCAGAGGGATTGTGGAAATGGGGAAGTCGGAAGGGCGGCAGAGATCTGGAAGTCCACCCCCCTGTGCGCGGCGAACTCTTTCACGCGGTCCAATGCCACGTGGTGCGCATAGGTTACAACAAGGATGTAGGCGGCGGCCAGAGATAGTCCGACACGACTCCAGGCCGCGAACGGCACACGCAATCCCCAGTTGTGAACCGCAGGAAGAAGAAAGACAAAGGCGAGCAAGGCGGCCGAGAACAGAACGGCCAAACCGGAAATCCAGACGCCGAATAATGCTTGTGCGATTCGGGATGCAATCAGTGGGGCAGGTGCAAAGATGATACACAAGAGAACGGCTCGGCCCGGAACCCGTTCCGGATCGGCGTACGCCCACGCCAAGAATTGCGGTATCAACAAAATTCCGATCAATGTGAAGTCGACTATAAAAATGATGTCCCACGCAATGCGAGACCACTCTAACGGCGACCAGAGCATCGCGCCAAAGACGGTCAATAGATCGAGAAAGATGTGACTAAAAATCCCCACCGCATAGAGACCCGTTAGCTTATGAAATTTCGGCGTTTCCCACTCTCGCGAGCGCGCGATGGCTCGGGTTAAAGCCGCGAGAGCGAGAGCCCAAACGGGAAGATAAAGCAGCGAATGCGTGATGCTGCGATGCCAGCTGATTAGCAACAGTTCATGACATGAAAACAGGTCACGCAACACGCCTAAATTGGGAAAGATCGCACCGATCATCAGCGCCCATGTCGTAATTCGCTGATTGTTCAACTCCCTCACGGGAAACAAGTCCGCGCCGCCGAAAGCGGCCTTACTGATCAACGTGCCCGCAATTGCGTGAGTGATTAGATCCATCGTGATTGCCCGCCATCCTAAAGCAGCGGCGCAGTTTTCTGCAAAACACGGCCGATCTGTCCTGCTCTAGCACAGTATTGTTGATAGACTTTCATATCCTCATCGTTCATAATACGCAAGGAATTGGCATGATCTGAAAATCTCGCAGGATGTCGATCCCCCTGTAACCGGTGTATTCTTTGCAATGTTTCCGGTTATTCGGGACCAGGCGCGAAAACCGCAGAGACGCTCAGAGAGCGGCCATTGATGACCTCGCGCTAGTCAAGGCTTGGATATCCGGCGACGAGGTTGAGAATCAGGGCGCGACAAAGGAGGTTGTCAGCCAGTGTTTCGGGCGCAACGAGGACAACGCTCGCCACGATATTCCGTGTTATTTTGCGGATTCGCACTCATCCTGATTTTGATTTTTGTTTCGCATTTCGCAAAGACGGACGAACTGGATCACTTTGTTGTTCGTGTTGGGAAGACCGTAAAAATCACAGCTTCGTACAACTATTGCTGGTTTCCAACCGTGCATCAGTTTTCAACTGGCGAAATACTTACCACAATGCGCACGAGCCCGGACGAGACGAATCCTGAAGGTGAATTTTCGGCGTATTGCATTTCGAGGGATGGAGGAAAGACATGGAGTCGACGTTATCCGATGGGAGCGGGTGCAAATATAGATGAGGCTTATAGTCAAGTGCCTCTCGATGGCGGAATCTGGGCGCTAGGGGCTGGTTACCTATCATTAGAACCATTTCCTCCCAACCAAAAAACGGATTTTCACGTCACCCTGACAAAATTTTCACAAGGGGGAATGGACGTCCATCAAATCAGAGACGCCAGGATTCATCTTTCTGAACCCGCAGAATTCGAGCCAGTGGAGCTTTACGCCATTAAGACTCAGGATGCGTCTCAACTTGGAACAGTTCCTTCTCCCCAACCTTTTGGAGCAATTATTGGGGGTCCAGGCGGAGAATGGCTGACCACGCTGTCCTACACTACGGAAAGCAATCAAAGCCGCCTGGTTCTGCTTCGTTCTTTTGATCACGGCCATACATGGAATGAGGATGCGATCATTGCCGTGGAACAACCTCAAAAGAAGCCGCCTTGGATGGGCGATGGTGGGCCAGGTGAGGCGGGTTTGGTTCGACTGTCAGAAAACCGGCTGTACAGTATTTTTCGGACCGGTGAGTACATGGGTGAAACCTGGTCGTTGGACGACGGTAAGACGTGGTCTCCGCCAGTATCAACTGGCCTCAAAGGAGTAGCCCCCCATTTAAGACTGATGAGTAACGGATTGTTGGTCTGCACGTTTGGCCGCCCTGGTCCAGTAACAATTATGTTTAGCCAGAATGAAGGAAAGAAATGGGCTGCCATCACACCAATTTTCAAGGGTAGTAGTAGCTGCTACACCGATGTGATTGAGTTGGAAACGGGTAAGCTCTTCGTGGTGTTTGATTCCCTTCCAGTAGTCGGAGGAAACCCCGTCCCTGAGACGGGCACATTCACTGAACACTCCATCTACGGAATATTTGTCGAAGTGCAAAAGCGATGATGATCAATAGCTAGCCATCTGCTCAAAGGCAAGTTTAAGTCCGAACACCCTGGGAAGTTGCGGCTCCATCTGATCGACGTAGTGGCGACGGCTGTCCAGGAGCTGCTGCGGCGATCGGATCGTCTCCCTCGTTTGCGAATTGTACTGGATCGCCTGCGACCAAACCGTGGGCCGGATCACCGGAACGCCTGCGGACTCTTTCTCCGCGTGCAAAGTAGATAAGATCACCGAGTTGCACTTGATAAACAGCGTGTAGGATCGTGGTTCCCTCTACTGCACGCTCGTCGCTGCCCACATCGAGCAACTTTCCGGTCTGAAACTGGTGAGGCGTACCCGCAATTCCCTCGACAACGCAAAAAAAAGATGAAGCTTATGACGATCGCTGGAACCTTCATGTGCACCTCCTTGTCCCAATCCTCTTCATGGGACGATGATGACTGGTTTTTTCTTGCTGCCGTCAAGGGGTGAGTTCGAAGACAGCTCCAGCTCCATAGGTGCCACCCTAACATTGTGGTCCCAAACAGGTTCCCGGAACTATCGCGGACCACGGCACGGCGTGGACTGGGAAGCAACCTGTACCGCCTCGGTGTTCGGGATATCTTGATTCAGCAAATCCTCAGACATGCGAACGTGAGCACCACGGCAACCTACTACCTCAAGACTACCGAGGTTGACGAGGTGATTGGGATTGCAAGAACTGGCGGAGAGGGAGGGATTCGAACCCTCGATACAGGTGTTAGCCCGTATAACGGTTTAGCAATTGTCTCCACCGAAGCAACACTCACGATCCCTATCACTTACAGTCGCATCCAGTAACGAAATCTCACCCAATGTGACCTCATTCGGCAGTTTCGGGACAGTGCTCGGGACATCAAGAGTTTTATCAGCCGCACGTCACGCCCTCGCTAAATTTAGAGAGGCAGAACAGACTGTGCCAAGTTTGGCAATCTTCACGGACGGCGAACCAGGCAACGGACCCTGGATGCGAAGAGGGCCAAGGTTGATCGAAGGGTGCCAACATCTGTGTTGGCCGTCTTCGGTGATATTCGGCCATCTTCGGGGAATCAGGCCGACATCCGGTCACGGAGTTGGACATACGCGGTCCGCGCATTCTGCCGCATCTCGCTTTACTGACCATAGCTCTTGTACTGGGTGACGATCCACTCGGTACTCTGAATGTTGCCGCAGGAAATTTGGTTATTTCCGTAGACGAGTCCTGACACCAGGCCGGTCACTGGTCACTCGATTGGCGTTCATCGTGAACTGCTGCCGAACGATAACCGTTCGTGTCCACGGTGTAGACTAGACTCGCTTGCTCTGATTGCGCCACCTTCCGTTCGATCACGCCACTGCTCATCACGCCTATCACACTCCCATCAGCGATACGGAAAATCGGCGACCCGCTGGAACCGTCCTGTTGCATGATGTCTATCGTTAAACCTTGAGGCTGTGCTGTAGGAAACGGATAGACGCTACTCACGATGCCACGATCACAGACCAGTGATGGAGCCAACTCCAGGTTACCAGCGTGACCTTTAGCGTCCACTGTTCGTTCTATACCCTTAGGGTTGGCCTCGGTTTTATGCGGGGGACCGAATGCAATCTGGATGGCTGGAACTTAAGAGTACCGTTAAGCTGCGGCTCTCAGTCGCGCCCACCGGTGCTGGTTCCTGGTCGTTCAATCGGACGTGAAGTTTGAGGAATCCGGAGGCTGTGATGAATCAACGTACCGGCAGCGGCAACGTCATGAAGAACTCGATTTTCCTTTTGGCGTCGATAGCGATTTCTACGTTTGCGTGGGGACAACACGTGGTGGAATCGAAGGCGCCGGCTGGCCATGCCAGTAAGCCGGTCCAACCCAGCAATAACTCCAATACCGCGAAGGCTCCTGTTCATGCCCCTACTCCCACTCACGTAATTCCTGCCCCCATTCGCCTAAGCAAGCCCAGAGAAACGCATCCCGCAGGCAGCCCGCGGGGTAGCGCGAGTGCTCGTGCGGGCCACCCCGAAAGCGATCTTCCTGGCAAACGAGTTCCAGACCCTGTCGTTGATCATATCGGAGACATCTCGGAATATCGCCGTGGTACGGGCCATCCAGCGTCCCCCCCGGCATCTCTGAAAAGCGCGTCGGTGAGCCCTCGACCGAACAGCAACAACCGGTTCATCAATCGGGATGGCATGCAGATCCAACACGATCTCCGCGGCGGGCGCATGATTGTGAGCGAACGCAATGGTGAGCGGATCGTGACCACCGGCGGAGGTCGCGGCTATGTGCAGCGTGCCTACGTCAACCGTGGCGGGCGCTCCTATTATTCGCGTACCTACTATGACGGCAGGGCCTACCGGGTGGGGATCTATCGTGGCTACGACTACGGCGGCCGCCACTATTATGGCTACTATCCCAGCCACTGGTACCACTCGGCCTTTTACGGTTGGGCCTATCGCCCGTGGGGTGCGCCGGTGAACTGGAGTACTGGGGTTGGTGGCTGGGGCTGGGCTGGGTCGCCGTGGTTCCGTTTCTATGGGGGATACTTCACGCCGTACCCAGTCTATTCGTCGGCCGCGTTCTGGCTTACGGATTATCTGATTGCAGCCGATCTGCAAGCTGCCTATGCAGCTCGCGCCGAAGCCAACGCCGATGCGGCAGGGTACGACCAAGGGCAGGCGGACTACGCCAACCCCGGTCCCGCGACGCTGACTCCGGAGGTCAAGGAAGCGATCGCGGAAGAGGTGAACGCGCAACTGGCAGCGGAACAGCAGCAGTCCTCTGGCAGCCAGAGCAACGATTCACCGGATGCACTGGCGCAGTCTCCCGCACCCGCGAGCAGTGACGTGCCGCCGGCACTTGATCCTGCGCGACGGACATTTGTTGTGTCCAGCGAAATGACGGTTACCTCCGATGGCCAGGAATGTGAACTGACCGCAGGCGACATTCTCATGCGGCTGACAAACACTCCGGATGCCGACCAGAATGTCACGGCGAGGGTCGCAGCCACCAAGAAGAAGGACTGCGCCATCGACAAACAGGTAGTAGTTTCCGTGGAAGCGTTGCAAGAGATGCGGAACCACTTCGACGAACAACTGGACGACGGCATGAAAACGCTGGCGGAGAAGCAGGGCACGGGCGGATTGCCGAAGGCTCCGGATACGGGCGTAACGGCTTCCGATGTGCCGGCTCCGCCTCCGGATACGACTGCGGCGAAGGATCTGACCGATCAACAGGCGGCAGCGGACCGGGCTGAGACGCAGGTGAAACAGGAGGCTGCGGACGGAGGACAGGCCGTCACGCAAGCTCCGCAAGGAACATCGCTCGGTGACATCGCCCGGCAACTGCGCGCGCAAAAACAGGGGGATCAAGCCCAGCCCGATCCCAACCACTAGCTGGATCTGACCAACGAGTACACGTGAAGCGTCAGCCGATCAGAACCGATGGCTACTACGGCGCCTGAATCTGCAGTGGCTAGACCCCCGAAGGGCAGCGCTGGCCCGAAAGACCCCCCCCTTGACTGATTTCCGTCTCTAAACTTAGAGACGGATGAAAACGGAGCCCGGCAGTGATCGTCGAGCACATGTCCCATACTCAAGGACTCAAGGTAAACTGTCCGCGCCGATCCTATGCCCAGCTACTTTATCCCAATTCTAAGTATCCGTCCGGAGTTTGAGGAGTAATTGTGGGAATCGGGAGACATCGCTGTGCGTCGCCGCTTATTTCAAGTGTCCACATTCGACCTGGCAACGCATCTAGTGTTGGCCGTCTCGGTGATATTTGGCCATGTTCGGGGAGGTCCAGCTGCTTTCGCGGCCAATATCGTTCACGCAGCTGGCACGCAATCCGTGTTTTCTCCGATACTTCGCTCGGTCGGCCGCTGGCCTTAAGACTGCGTGACGATCCATTCCGTGGTCTGGATATTGCCGCACGAAATCTGGTTGTTCCCGTAAATTAGGCCAGATACTAACCCGCTCACGGGGTTGGCATTCATCTGGAATTGCTGTTGAACGATGGAATTGGAGTAGCCGATGACCCGCGATTCAAAGATCCACTCCGGATTTGGAGTCGGAAACCGGGAAGGGAGCGGCGAGCCTCCGGGAGGAGTTTGGCACAGCGGGTGCTGGCCGGTGGCCTTGAATTGAGTGACAATCCAATCAATTTCCTCCTTGTCAGACAATCATTCCAACAGCTTTCAGGTCGCAATCCGAGTAGCCCGTTATCCGCCCAGAGTCGGGGGCAATCTGAAGAACGCCAACGAACTGACCGAGAAGGCGATGGATTCCGCCGAGTGCCGCAGCATATCAAGCCGAAGCGGCTCTGCGTGAGGTGGAGTCGGGCAACCGGGAACAGGCACGTACTGATGCCGATGCAGCTCTGAAGCTTGTGAACAATTGTCGTCTGACTAGTCGTATGAAACCGCAGGGGCAGGGCGCCGGTTCTCGCCCTGTTCCCTGCGATTTTTAAGGAATGGCTTCGCCATGTGAAACGGGCCGAAACCTAATGACCCGCTCGTTTCATCCTTACTACGGGTTCCAGGTCAGGGCGGCGATGCCCTCCCCGACCGGGAGTGCGCAGAACAGCGTGATGGTGTTGGTGGTGTCAGGGATCGGCACCGCCGTGAAGGGCAGAGTTTGAGCCCCGTTGGGATTAAAGGTAGAGGACGTCCCCTCTGCGTCGTGACCGTCACCATCATAGGTCCAGGCAGTGCAAGTGGCCCCAACCGTTCCTGTGCTATTTACATAGTTCTGCGCCTTGACAGTGTGTACGACCCCCTGGTTATCAATGGGCAAGTCAAACGCGACTATGAGTTGGTACTTGCAGTTGTTTATCACGGCTCCCTTACTTTCGTTGAGGCAAGCCAATGCAGCCGACGCCTTTGTGCTGGGCGACCAGACGTGGAAAGATTCGAACGCAGGCACAGACCGTGTGCTCTGTGCGGAAGCAGGACTGGCTGCGACGGCCAAAATGGCGAGGCAGAGTCCCAGGAAGAACGTTGTCGCTTTGTGTTTCATGGTAATTTTCCTTTTTCGGCAGCTCGTGCCGATGGTTGATTGTTTTGACCCGTCCTCAACTCCTGGGGAAGACGCTAGGAACAAGCAGTTAAGGCCTCGTCATTACCTAAAGCGGAATTTTCCGGAGGATTGGTCGCGAGAGAATAAAAAAATGTTGCAATCCGGCAGCAAAGCGCCAGCAAGCGCGTAGTTGTCTGCGGACGTTACTGTGTTTTCAATCGGTTGACATCGGTGATCGGGTGAGGCTAAGGTTACTAGCCAGGTTGTGGGGTCGTCGGCTTTGGGGGTGGTTTGTCTCAACTTTCGCCTAAAACGGTTAGCGAATTACTGACGAGCTGGCACGCCGGGGACGACGAGGCATTGCGCGCGGCGGTGCCTCTGGTATACGACGAGCTGCGCCGCATCGCCCATCGTTACCTGAATAAGGAACGTCCCGGCCACACCCTGCAAAGCACCGCCCTGGTGCACGAAGCTTACGTTCGACTGGAGAAGCAAGGCGGGGCTCAGTTCCAGAACCGGGAGCATTTTTTGGCCATCTGTGCGCAATTGATGCGGCAGATTCTGGTCGATTACGCGCGCGGGCGCCGTGCCGCCCGGCGGGATGGTGGGTTCCGGCTGGAACTAGACGAGGCCCTTGCCTTTAAGGCGCGGAGCGTAGATATGGTCGCTCTCGACGATGCGCTGAACGAACTGGCAAAACTCAACGAGCAGCAGAGTCGTATCGTCGAGTTGAGGTTTTTCGGCGGCCTTTCCATTGAGGAAACGGCGCTGGCGGTGAATCTATCGCCCACCACGGTGAAAAAGTACTGGGCCACGGCCCGACTCTGGCTGCATCACGAAATGGCCAAGGCGGAAAGCGCGTGACGTCGGAACGATGGCGAAAAATTCAGGATGTGCTCGGGACTGAATGGTTGACTTCGCACCATTTGCGTAAGATCACGACCAGCAAGCAATCGGGCGGGCGGGAAACTCTCTTCCAAGACCCCGACGACGGGCGCCACCGGGAGCAGACGTATCCTCAGAGCCAAATGCAGGGAGCAGGTCCTCCAGCGTTGAAATGACTCTCCGGTGAAGAGGTTAAGGCGAAATATGGAAATATGGGGATGATGTTTCATGAGGCATGCGCTTGACCGTGTCCCTGTCAGCGTCAGCTAGCTAGACGGAATTGCTTTCCGCAAAGAAGTCCGCTCTTTTGCCTTGAAGCACGATGCCGAAGCACTTCAGCCTTGTTTCGGTGGTTTCGAGAACACCATCGCAGCAAAATTCTCCACCAGTGTTGTCGCCATAGCCCGTCCGCGCTGAGGGCATAACCTGTGGCGATGCCGACGATTCCAAACCCTCGTTTGGTCCAGACGGAAGCTACGTTTTGATGGCACGAACTGGATCGCATGATGTTTAGCTGTTTAGCTGGGTCGGGCCAGAGGTCAGGACGCCCCGCTCTAAAAGCATCGGCATGTCCGGGTCGGGTTTCGGCGGTGCAACAAGAAACTCCCCTCCAAATCGCAACAGCAAGTCTTTGAGGCGCTCCAAATCTGGCTGCTAGGCTACGGCGTCACGAAGTCGGCGACTCAGCAATTCTTCCTGCTCCGGCGTCATTTCGAGCGACAGCTGACCACGCCAATAGATGGATTGGCGAAACATCTCTGTTACGCGCTCAAAACCCCCGGCTGACGGGCGAACAAACGGCGCACACTTGTGAGAACGCCTTCTTCGAGGAATCCCTGCTGGCGTATGCTTGACAATGAGCAGTGCTGGTAGGCGCTAATCAGCTGACCGTAGGTCAGTTGCGTCCAACGGCGTCGTACGTTTGCAACCTTCATGGGTGCCCTGCCACGCTGCGACGCCATTTTCCAGTGGACGATTGCACAAGTAACGGATTTGATATTTTCGCGGCGGTCTGGGGGCGTTCTAAGGTGAGCCTCCGCAGTGGCGACATCGGAAACACCGTCTCGCAGGTTTCCTCGAACTTACGAAGATTGACGCCAGTCGGATGAGTGCTTGGGACGATTCGTGGGAACACCTCTCGGAAAGTGCCCGTATGTGGCAGGGTTCCTGTCTGCACGACATCGAATGTCACGTCAGCATCAACGTAGGAATACGCTTCCCTCGCTTGGGCATATCCGGCGTGAGATAGGAGAGGCATATGAAAGGGGTCGTTCCTTAACACCAGAATCTAAATTACGCTCTCGACTCCTGCGGCTCGAGAAGAAAATGTTGACCGCCGATTTTTGTTGCTCCACAATGCCGCGTAACCTCGTTTAGAAGCCCGTGGGTGCGTTGGCATGGCGGTTTGGCCCTGTGGCAGGGAGGTAAATCGGGTCTTGGCGATGGTTAGTGAAAAAGGCCGCCCGGAGTCCCCTTCCCGGACCCGAGCGGCCTAGAGTCGTTCGCTTACCGTGCGAATTATACGCGGTGCTTGCGTCGAGGAATCGAGATTCGATCTATTCGACCCAGAGCGGCGGAAGGCGGAAACACCCTGGGCCTGTTGTTCGGATTCAATAATTTACGTCGGAGTGGAACGGCTATTTTCGGCCAGACACGGCTTGTTCGGGCACAACTGTGCAGCAAGAGTGCACCGCGCCGACACCTCAGAGCAACTCTATCCCCGCACCCGAAAACCGGAGACACTCCGTTGGTGTCGTTCTACAACAGCGGCCGACTTCTTGCCAGATGTTGTGGACGGCGAGCGGAGTGCTCAAGCACAGCGGGAAATTCGGGTCACTGCATTACGTTCCCACTACTGACGATGCGGGAGCTAGCAAGCTTCTGATTATCCGGTTGCTTCAGCAAGCCCCATGGGTAGTGTATGAGGGGTGGCTCGACCACCGTTCCCCAAGACGCTTCGCCAATTTCAGACCGACTTCGCGACAGAGGAAGCTTGCCGGGAGTATCTGACGGCGTGCCGTTGGCCGGATGGGTTAAGTTGTCCTCGATGCGGGCACGAAAAAGCGTATGCATTGGTGAAGCAAAGGCGTCGCCAATGCGTCAAATGCCGGCACCAGGTTTCATTGACAACCTCCAACAGTGGCTCATCGGCACCTACCACGGGGTAAGCCAGGCCCAACTCCAGGCATACCTCGATGAATTTGTTTTCAGGCATAATCGACGGAAGACACGGGCTGCTGCATTTCAGACCCTTCTTGGTCTCGGAACCGGCCGCGAATCAACCGAGTATGAGCAGATTCGAGGAGCTAAAGACCTCAACCACAACCGATTATGGGTTGCTGAAGCAACCGGATAATCAGAAGCTAGCTAAAGGCCGTTGGTGTGCCGTGTAAGGCGTTAGTCCACCGCGGGTTGAAATTCCCGCCCGGGAACTGGATCGCTCCACCCGGTAGCAATCGGAGCGGTGGCGGAGGTGACGAAGCTGCCGAAGCCTCTGATGTAGAGGGTCGCTTTAGGCGACTTGGCGAGTCATGCAGGCCGAACGCGCAGTAACACTGAGCAGGCCCCGAAACAGCTGATGCAGGAGCCGACCCGCCCAACACTCGGGGAAGGCCGAAGCCGATGGAAGGGCACGAGCGAATCGATTCTATCGGTCACTGCCGGGGTAGTGGTGACGGCATGCAGACAAAGGGGACCAAACGAAACACGGGAAGCCTCAGCGGTGATCGCGGCTGCCATCAACTGGCACCTCGTGAGAGCTAGGCCGGGCCGTATGAGGTGGCGGGAGGCCGGTAGTACCGATGAAACCGGGTAACGCCGGTGGAGGGAAGGGGCCTCAGTTGGAAGCAAACGCAAGAAGCGACGAGACGGAGGGATTGACGTGAGTCTAACAACCCCAGCCAGTGTTCAGAAGTTGCAGACAGCGTTACACGCAAAAGCGAAGGAATCGCCTAACTTTCGCTTCTACGCACTGTACGACAAGGTGTACCGCAAGGATGTTCTGGCTTTCGCTTACGAACTGATTTCGATACTCTAATTTGGCCCCCCAACGATCATCTAAATTGGCCCCCTGAGGGAGAAAACCATATAGCGTGGATCTCGATCCGGGCATTCGAGCCGGTGAGGAGACCCGATTGGACAGGAGAGCCAAAGTGGAACTATTCGAACAGATTCGACGGGAGTATGACTACGGGGTGGGAACGATCAAAGGAGTGGCCAGGAAGCTTGGGATCCACCGGCGCATGGTACGGGAAGCGTTGGGGGATGCGGTTCCGCGGGAGCGAAAGATCAACACCCGAGGCAAGCCAAGAATAGAACCGGCGAAAGCCTTCATCGACGCCATTCTGCAGGGCGACGAGAACGAACCCCGCAAGCAACGACACACAGCACACCGGATCTGGTCGCGGATTGGCGAGGAGCTTCCGCAAGTCCGGGTGGCGGAGTCTTCGATTCGTCGTTATGTTCGCGAGCGAAAGATCGAGCTGAACCTGATGAAGCGCGAGACGTTCGTTCCGCAGTCCTACGCCTGGGGGCAAGAAGCGCAGGTGGACTGGTATGAAGCTTACGCCGATATCGGGGGAGAGCGAGAGAAGGCTTACGTATTTTGCATGCGCAGCATGGCCAGTGGAGGAGCGTTCCATTGCGCGTTCCCGCACTGCAGCCAGCAAGCGTTTTTGGAAGGGCACGAACTGGGATTTGCATATTTCCTGGGGGTTTTCAAAACTCTTCGCTATGACAACCTGAAGAGTGCAGTGAAGAAGATCCTGCGCGGACACCAGCGGGAGGAGACGACACGATTCATCGCCTTCCGATCGCATTGGGGCTTTGAGTCGGAGTTCTGCACTCCGGGGGAAGGGCATGAGAAGGGCGGAGTGGAAGGAGAAGAAGGATATTTTCGTCGGAATCACATGGTGCCGGTGCCCCAGGTGGCCAGCTGGGAGGCCCTGAACCACCACTTGCGGGAACAATCCAGGCGGGACGAGGAGCGAAGGATCGGCGAGCGGAGTCAGACGGTGGGCGCCGGGATGACGCTGGAGCGGGAACATCTGCGTGCCCTGGCGGAGGAAGGCTTTGATCTGGCGGCGGTTCATTTTCCGCACGTAACCGGGAGTGGATGTGTCAAGGTGCTGACCAACTTCTATTCGGTTCCAGTTCCGGTAGGGATGGAAGTGCAAGCCAAGGTGCACTCGGCGTACGTGGAGATCTGGCACCAGGGACAGTGCGTGGCCAGACACGAACGCTGTTTCGACCGAACGTCGGCGTTGGTGTTCAGCAATTCGGGTTTATTGGAGCGCCTCGAGTCCCCAGCGTTATTGCGCAAGCAATAACCGCGAAGGCGCAGGCGATTCAGGAATCCGAACGGGCGACGAACGAGCTTGCGACAACCCGAGCTGAGGCGGCCAAGAAGATTGCCGAGGCCGACCGCGATGCGAAATCAGCGGTAACGCGCGCGCAAGGCGAGGCCGACGCTAACAAAATCCGGCAAAGTTCGTTGACTCCGCAGTTGCTCGAACTGAGAAAAATTGAGAACCAGCGGGCGTTGATTGACCGCTGGAATGGCCAGTTGCCCACGGTCGAGACGGGACAGGGGAACATGCTGCTACAGCTCCCCAAGATGCCGTGAGCGGTTGGCGCCGAGAACCCAGCGTCGAGAATATTAGGGTAGCGCAATCGCTCTACCCTTTTTTTAAAGTGGAGCGAAAGGAAGAGAATGTTGGGGCGACAGGCAACTCTGGCGGGTGACAAGATTCACACACCGGCCATCTGTCTCTCCCCCGGAATCTTCCGCTCTCATGGGCCCACGACTCGCGACGTTGGCACGATCACGCGACCGATTGCCGACCTGTTGCCGGAGCAGATCGCGCTTACTCGCGAAGAATACCAGCAACTGCTTTGTGGCATCCAGATGGCGATCATCACGATTGCGGCCGACACCAACGTATCAAGAATACGCGGCAAAAATGCGTGCAAACCGCGTTCGCTGCCTTTCGCTTGTGCGGCGCCCGGCCGCCAGACTGACCTGAGAGTCCGGCGCCGGCCGCTACAATTGAGCATGCCAGCCGAGGGTTAGGCAGGGATTTTCAGGTCCATACCAATTCTGATTTTGTCGGGATCCGCCAAACCATTCGCGGCAACGATCTTCGCATACTTATTGGGGTCGCCGTAGAAATGTTTGCTGATTTTCGAGAGATTATCCCCGGCCTGAACCGTGTAAATTTTTTCGGGCGCGGGGTCCACCTGAATGTCGTGTTTAAGGTCAGCGAAGTTGGGATCGACCGCCTTGATTGCGTCCCAGATGCGGTCCTTGCTGGCTTCCGAGACGGTCATAACCTGAAGATGAAGCTGCTCGCCGTCCAGGTCGCACGCCTCGAGGTGAGCTCCTTCCTTCTGAATCACGTCGAGTACAGGTTGATACTTCGCTTTCAGTTGATTGAGGTCTGCCATGGGTATTCCTCCTGACCAGGTTGAATGACGGTTGCTGGAAGACGAGTGGAGAAGCGTCGCTTGTTTGCTGCCGCAGCTAACCCGAAGAAGCTAACACAATCGCCGGCCGGGCTGCAATCCTCTTTAGATTCGGAAGACGCTCTGGAAATACGAATGCATGGCAGCGGCGGTAACGACACGGCGACTGAAAGACCTTGTTCCACTGTCACCGATCAGGGTGACCCGAGTCACGGCAGGATTGTTACCCTCTGCTTAGGATTCAAATGACAGGCGTGTGTTTCTCAAACACACGAGGCAATGGCTTTCGGGTCGCAGCTAAGCGTGCAGTTCTGCGAAAGGAGTGCCATGGACGCACCACCCCAGGAACGTCTTAACGCGGCAGACCGCGCTTTCATTGATCAGGTCATTCTCACCCGAACCGGACGTCCGGGAGCTTTGCTCGGCATTTTGGAATCGGTTCAGGAACACCATCCCAACAAATATCTTCCTCCCGAAACGTTGGAGTACATCGCGGCGCAGACCAAGATTCCACAAGCGCGCATCTACAGCGTCGTCACCTTCTACGCGCTGTTCAATCTGCAGCCGCAGGGGGACAACACCATCTGTATTTGCCGAGGGACGGCCTGCCATACGCGGGGCTCGCGCAACCTGTTGCAGAGCGTTCGTCTGGAGCTCGGGTTGGGGCTCGAGGATGCGAGCGAAAGCGGCGACGCCGAAAAGACTCTGCTGACGACGGCCGACAACAGGTTCACGGTTCGCACCGTGGCCTGCTTTGGGCAATGCGCATTGGCGCCGGTGGTAGAGGTGAACCACCATATTTGCGGCCATGTGAACGAACGCACTCTGCAACGAGAGATTCGCACCGTTGAGCGGGAGAGTTACTGATGCCTCGGATTCATGATATCGGCGTTTTCAGTGCGGTCCGAGAAGCAGGGCTGGCGAAGCTCGTTCCTGCCGTGCCCCGAATCGCGATCGGAATGGGCACTTGCGGTCGAGGCAATGGTGCGGAAGGTCTGTATCACGCGTTCGCCGAAAGCATCGATCGGAGCGGCATCAATGTAGTTCTGGCGAGTGTGGGGTGCTTTGGCGCCTGTTTTCAGGAGCCCCTGGTGAACGTACGGCTGCCGGGCTTTCCGTTGGTCGTGCTCCATCGAGTGCAAGCGCACGATGCCGGGCGCATTCTGCATGATGTTTCCAACGGAAATCTCTCCCCGGATCTCATTTACTGCAAAATTGAAGAGTGGGATCACATTACGGCGTCGGTAAAATACGGGCGTGGCTACCCGGAAATTCCGCTCTGGAACGACGTGCCTTTCTTCAAGGGCCAGAAGAAGATCGTGCTGCGCAATTGCGGCTTCATAAACCCCGATGACATTGAGGAATACATCGCTATCGGCGGGTATCAGGCACTGTACAAGGTGCTGATCGACGGCCGGCCGGAAGGGGTCATCGAGCAGATTAAGGCCTCCAAGCTGCGCGGACGCGGGGGAGCAGGGTACCTCACCGGCAACAAGTGGGAGTTCTTGGCCAAGGCCCAGGCCGATCATAAATACATAATCTGCAACGCGGACGAAGGCGATCCCGGAGCCTACATGAACCGGAACGAGATCGAGAGCGATCCGCACTCGCTGCTGGAGGGCATGATCATCGGCGGTTACGTGATGGGTGCAACCGAAGGGATCGTGTATATCCGCGCCGAATATCCGCTCGCCGTGCACCGCCTGAACCGCGCCATCGAGCAGGCCCGTGACTACGGACTGCTGGGTGAGAATGTCCTCGGCCGTGGCTTCAAGTTCAATATTGAAGTCGTGGAAGGTGCGGGAGCGTTTGTTTGTGGCGAAGAAACCGCCCTGATCGCCTCTCTCGAAGGCCAGGCGGGGCGTCCGCGCCCGCGGCCTCCGTTCCCTGCGCAACAAGGTCTGTGGGGATGTCCCACCAATATCAACAATGTCGAGACCTGGTACAACGTCGCACCCATTGTGACCAAAGGCCCGGCCTGGTTCAGCGAAACGGGGAGTCCGAAGAGTTCGGGCACAAAGGTATTCTCACTGGTCGGCAAAGTCACCAGCACCGGCCTGGTGGAGATGCCGCTTGGCACGCCTCTCAAGACCTTCATCTATGACATCGGCGAAGGTGGCATTGGCGGGCGCCCGATCAAGGCGGTCCAAACCGGGGGACCATCGGGCGGATGTATTCCGCCGGAAATGTTAGACACGCCAGTGGACTACGAAAGCCTGGCGCAGCTGGGCTCCATCATGGGATCTGGTGGCATGGTGGTGATGGACGAAGACAACTGCATGGTGGACGTAGCGCGGTATTTCATCGAGTTCACGCATTCCGAGTCGTGCGGCAAATGCATTCCTTGCCGGGTTGGCCTCAATAAATCTCTGAGGATTCTGAATCGCGTGACCGAAGGTGCAGGTACGATGCACCACCTGGAACTGCTCGATGAGCTGAGCCGTTACATTCGCGAGTGTTCTCTGTGCGGTTTGGGACAGACCGCGCCCAACCCGGTCCTAACCACGCTGCGCCACTTCCGTACCGAGTTCGAAGATCACATCGTCTCCAGGCGGTGCCAGGCCGGCGTTTGCGAAGAACTCGCGCTCTCTCCCTGTGAAAACAGTTGTCCGCTGCACATGAACATTCCTCGTTTCCTACAGTTATACAAAGAGGATTGTTTGGAGGACGCCTTTGAATCGGTGATCATGGATAACCCGCTGCCGTCCTCGACAGGCCGCGTCTGCCAGCATCCGTGCCAGAGCCGCTGTCGTCGTCAGACCATCGACGAACCCGTGAACATGCGGGAAGTACATCGCTTCATCGCCGATTCGATCCTGCTCTCGAATCGTTATGAACACATGGTCGAGCGCATTCTCGTCCGCCGACTGGAGCCCACGGGACGAAAAATTGCCGTGGCCGGCGCCGGCCCGGCCGGTTTGACCGCCGCTTTCTATTTGGCCATGCTCGGCCACGAGGTCACCGTGTATGACGCAAAACCGGCGGCCGGCGGCATGCTGCGTTTCGCGTTACCAGAATATCGCTTGCCGAAGAGCGCCCTCGATCGCGAGATTGATTTGATCGAACGGGTCGGAGTGAAGTTCATCTTCAACACCCGCATCGGTTTTGATGTTCCGCTGAACGATCTCGACGACCGCTTCGATGCGGTCTTCATTGCCATCGGAACCTGGAAAGAATCCTGGGTCTATCAGCCAGGTACCGAGCTGAAGGGTGTCTATCCGGCTCTGACGTACCTGGAGGCTACGGCGCGGGGCGAGGAGGCACCGGTCGGCCGCAAGGTGGCAGTGATCGGCGGCGGAAATGCGGCCATCGACTCGGCGCGCACGGCGTTGCGCAAGGGAGCGGAAGTCACGGTGTTCTACCGCCGCGAGCGCAAAGATATGCCCGCGATCGAAGAGGAAACGCAAGCCGCCACCGACGAGGGCGCAAAATTCGTATTTTTCGCCGCGCCTCATAGGGTCATCGGGGACGCCGTCGGCAAGGTGAAGGCGATCGAGGTCGTGAAGACGCGGCTGGGTGAATACGATACCTCGGGAAGAAGAAAACCCATATCCACCGACGAGATTCGGCGCTATGAGTGCGATTCGGTCATCTTCGCAGTCGGCGAGGGCGTGGACCTCGATTTTGCCAAGGCTTCGGGACTGAGCTTGAAGGAAAGCGGGACGCTGGAAGTGAACCGCTTCACGTTAGAAAGCAGCCGGCCACGGTTCTACGGGGGCGGGGACGTGGTGACGGGCGCATCGAACGTGTCGAACGCGATGGCCTATGGGAAACGGGCGGCTCGCAGCATCGATCTGCAACTGATGGAAAGCAACCGCTGGGCCAAAATCCTTCCCTCGTTCGACTACAGCAACGAGGTACCCGAAGAACCAAGCCCGAGCCACCGCCATGGCGGCCACGTCCTGGCCGCGAATTCGCGCGTGCAATCCAACGTCTAGGTGGTCGCCGGATTTACGCACGAAGAAACGCTGGACGAATCTTGCCGTTGTCTGCGCTGCGATGTAAAGGCGGCGAACGTAAGCTAGAAGGAGCAAAACCTTGCCGGGGAAAAAACTATCAATCCGAATCGATGGCGAACTGGTCAGCGCCGTCGAGGGCCAGACGATTCTTCAAGCCGCGAAGGCGGCTGGCAAATACATACCCACGCTTTGCGATCTGGAAGGACTGAAGCCGGTCGGGGCGTGCCGCCTCTGCATTGTCGAGGTTTCCGGAACCGCCCGGCTCTTCCCCGCATGCACGACTCCGATTCAAGACGGGATGTCGGTAACCACCACGTCCGCCCGGCTCACCCATAACCGGCGCATTTCTCTCGAATTGTTGTTGGTGGAGCGCAACCACACTTGTGCCGTCTGCGTCTCGAATGGCCATTGCGAGTTGCAATCGCTGGCCAGCGCCATGGGAATCAGCACCGTACGCTTCGCCTACAACTATCCTAAGCTGGGAGTCGATCTCTCCCATCCGCGTTTTGTGCTCGACCAAAACCGCTGCATTCTCTGTACGCGCTGCGTCCGTGTCTGTGCTGACCTGGAGGGAGCGCATGTTTGGGAGATCACTTCACGAGGTATCCAGTCCAGACTTGTGAGTGACCTGAACCAAAAGTGGGGTGAGTCCCGCAGTTGCACGAATTGCGGAAAGTGCGTACAGGTTTGCCCCACCGGAGCGCTCGCCGAGCGAGGCTGCGCCGTCGAAGAGATGGTCAAAAATACCGACAATATCAGTGCGCTCGTACACCGCAGAGAGGTACAGGTATGAAGAAAGTGAAGGTGGCGACGGCCTGGTTGGACGGTTGCTCGGGTTGCCACATGTCGCTGCTCGATATGGACGCTGCCATCATCTCCCTGGCACAAAAAATCGACTTGGTCTATGGGCCGCTGGTTGACGCGCAGGAGTTTCCCGACGATGTGGATGTGACCCTGGTGGAGGGCGCTGTAAGTACGCAAGACGACCTCAACAAGCTGCAGAAGATTCGACAGCGAACGCGCCTAATCATCGCACTCGGCGATTGCGCGGTCACCGGAAATGTTCCCGCCATGCGTAACTCCATCCCAGTCAATAAATTGTTGCAGCAGGTGTATGTGGAGAGGGCACAAGAAGGCAAAGTGGTCCCGAGCGACGGAGTGCCCTCGCTGTTAAAGCAAGCGCGGCCGCTACGCGAGTTTGTGAAGGTGGATGTGTGCCTGCCCGGATGTCCGCCGCCCGCCAAGACTATCGCCGCCGTCATTTCCGATCTGGTAGACGGGAAAAAGCGCGAGAGCGGGATCGCAGTGAAATTCGGATGAGCAGTGTCGAATAAGGAGTGTCGGATGAAGCGCATTACCATCGATCCGGTCACACGTATCGAGGGACACGCGAAGATCACCATCAAGTTGGACGACAGCGGTCGAGTCGCCGGCACTGAGTTTCACGTGACCCAGGTGCGAGGATTTGAGAAGTTCACCGAGGGGCGTCCTTTCTATGAGATGCCGGGCATCACTTCGCGTATTTGTGGAATCTGCCCGGTCAGTCATCTGCTCGCTTCCTCCAAGGCTTGCGACGCGATTATGGCGGTCCGCATCCCGCCGGCAGCCAAAAAATTGCGCGAATTGGCGCACTGCGCCCAAATCGTACAGTCTCATGCCTTGAGCTTCTTCTATTTGTCGTCGCCAGATTTGCTTCTCGGCATGGATGCGAACGCGGCCAGCCGGAACGTACTCGGTGTGATCGCCAGTCATCCCGAGATGGCGCGCGATGGCATCGAGTTGCGCAAGTTCGGACTGCAGATCATTGAGGGTCTCGCCCAGGAAAGAGTCCACCCCTCATGGATCGTGCCTGGAGGTGTGGCCAGTCCGCTGTCGGCTGCGGTCCGCGACCGCATTCTTTCCGATCTACCTTCGGCCAAAGCGATTGCCGACCGTACCCTGAGCTTTTTCAAGAATGCGCTGGACAACTATAAGGAGGAGATCGAGTCTTTCGGTTCCGCGCCAACCATGTATGCCGGACTCGTTGACCGCACCGGAACTTTGCAGTTTTACGAGGGCGACCTTCGCTTCCGCAGTCCGAACGGAGGAATCGTGGAGGATGGAATCGCGGCTGACGAGTACCTGGATTGGATCGGCGAAGCCAGCCTCCGCGACTCGTATTTGAAAGCCCCGTATTTCAAGCCGCAGGGTTTTCCCGAAGGCGCCTATCGAGTGGGTCCACTGGCCAGAATGAATGCCGCCGACCGATGTGGCACTCCCCAAGCGGATGCCGAATTCGTGGAATTCCACAAACGTTTTGGGTTCCCGGCGCACAGCGCCTTTCTCTACCACTATGCGCGACTCATTGAGATCGTCTACGCACTCGAGAAGATCGAGGCCCTGTTAGCGGATTCACAAATCCTGGAAAAACACGTCCGGGCAACGGGAGGCGTAAATTCCCTGGAAGGCGTGGGAATGATCGAGGCCCCACGCGGCATCTTGATTCACCACTACCGGGTGAATGAAGAAGGCGGGATTACCTGGGCAAACCTGATCGTGGCCACCGGACATAACAATCTTGCCATCGGTCGCAGTGTGCAGCAAGTCAGTGAGCGCTTCATCGATGGCAACCAGCTAAAGGAAGGCATGCTCAACCGGGTGTCGGCCGTGGTCCGGGCATACGACCCCTGTTTGAGCTGCTCGACTCACGCCCTCGGGGAAATCGCGTTCCGAATTCAATTACTGGATGCCCACGGGGAATTGCAGGACGAAATTCGAACCACCTGAGGGCGCCGCCGATGCCCAGCGTCCTCATTGTCGGTTACGCCAACCGTCTTCGCTCCGATGACGGTTTGGGTTTTCGCGCCCCTGCCGTTGCACGTGCAGACCCAGCAATTGTTGACGGAGACTCAGGTTTTCGAGCATTAGGTCCTCCCGAGAACTGAAAGCGCTGACCATCCACCCGAGGAGATGGCGGAGCGACACAATCATGGAAAGAATCTTATCGGAACCGTCCGAATCGAGCTTCTCGCCAAGTCATGCGTTCTGCGTGTGCACGACGTTTTGGCGGACACAACACGTACTTCGCAGTTTTCATTGTGGTTCGCCCATTTGCCCATCCTCACTGTTCAGTGCTTGTGGAGTCTCATCTCGAAGGGGGTTCGAGGGCGCTGTATCGCGATGTTCATTGTCCAGCCCTCCGCGTAGAAGTTGACAAAAAGGGGCCCTGACAGACGCAACCACGCTGGTCCCGTCACGTGGAGTGCGCCACGTGACGAAGGTAACCATTCCAGAAGAGCCTGCGTCCTTCGCTTCGCATTCCCATCGCCTTCTGCGCCAACCTGCGTAGACCTCGCCGCGACCGCAGTGGTACTCTAGCGGCACCAAGGTCACACCGAGAGCGCCGGATCGCAGACTAACTCCAATGCTGTGGTGTCAGAACAGCCCTGCTCACAATAGAAGGGTTGGACCTTGACGAGCCTACGTGATTGCAGCCAGCACGGGCCCAGTAGCCTCTCGCGAAGAACCTTTTTTTTTCCGGCGGTCCAAAGATTGTGATTTTTATGCCCCGCCGGCTATGTGGGCTTGAAAACATTCCCGCTTGGCTAGATCCCGCGTGAGAGGGCACACCTGCCGGGATGCGGGAATTCATGCTAGATTTAGCGAAGATGAAGGAGATTGATTTCATCCTGCTGGTGCGGCCGGAATTCCACCTGGCACGAGAGTTCGTTCTCGCGCAACCTGAGTTAACCTGCATTTTTAGGCAGTCCCTGGAGATGCACAATTCCCTCCCAATCGGTATTTCGCGATTACACTCACAACCCTGCCCCAGTGGGGGTTCTGAGATCGCGCACGAAACTTCCCTTGTGCACGCGGGTTTGCAAAGGTGGCTCCCGGCAGCAAGTGGGTGAGTCCTGCGAACATGAACAACGTGGAGTGGCGAATGAAAGTTTGCACCTTGATCCCGTCGATTCTATTGCCCGCGCTTGCCCTGTCCACGTTTGTGTCAGCCGCCGACTCGAACGGCTCTGTCCCCAAGACGGTTGGACCACCCCACTCGATTGGTCCCATGTTTTGGGGGCTCAACATTGAGAACGTCTATTTGAACCCCGTTCTCTCCTGGACCGATCCCTCGCTTGAGGCGGCAATCCCGAATGCAGATTTCGAAAGCGTGCGATTTCCCGGCGGCGACGCGGGGAACTACTGGGATTGGCAGCAAGGTGCCATGTATCCGCTCGGGGGCTCGGCAAACGTGCTGGATTTCCTAGCTGACTTATCAAACTTGAGTCAGGCGACCGGTGTGCAGCCGCTCTACAACCTCAACGTCATGACCTACAACAACGAGTTGGTCACCAAGGCTACGCTTTCCGCCGCCATGGAGAACCAGATTCAGTTGCTCCAGGCCGCCCAAGCCTTGGGATTGCCGGTCAACGACATCGAACTAGGCAACGAATTTTACTGGTCGGAACCCGATCATAACCACGAGTTTCCCACCGCGAAAGATTACCAACTCACTGCGAACCTCTGGGCAACCACGCTGAAGCAATCGTTTCTCAATGCAAAATTCGCGTCCATGCTTTCCATCCCCAGTTCCGGCGACCTCCGAACCAGGACCTGGAACACACCCGTGCTGGAAAACATTCAGGGGATCGACGCAGTCACGATCCATCGCTACGACAGCATCATCGATGGCGGTGTTTGGGACGGAACACCAGCAGACGCGGTTCTGAGCCTCACCTTTACCGATTGGGCCAAGATTGTGGCGGGCGAAGTCCGTCCGGCCGAACGGAAACGGCTTCGAATCTGGATTACCGAGTTTGGTGGATTCGAGGACTGCACAAGCACTGCACAATTTACCGGCACATGGCTGGAAGGTTTGTATCAGACGCAAATGGCCCTCCAGTTTTTGTCCACTCCATCCATTGACCAGATCCAGCTCTATAACATGACGGGGTCCACCAGTTCGCTCATCTTTCAGAACTCTTCCTCGTACTGGGATGATTGCCTCACGAAGAACATCACATTCAATGCCACGCCCGGCGATCTGACCGCCACGGGTCAAGCCTACGCGCTGATCGGCGCCGCATTGAAGGGCACACGGTCGGTATCGGAAGTTGTGTTCCCCGAAGCTCCATCCATCAAGCCCGGCGCCGGTGCAAAACCCTATCCCTCGGCAACGGGAGTGGCGCTGTCCGGCACGACGAATCAGTGGCTGATCACCAACTACGGCCCCGAACCCTTGACGCTGCATTATGCGGGAATGGGCGTGGGAACGATCGAAAGCTTGTCCGCCCCCTCGCTCACCACGATCGTCAATGGGGAAGGCATTCTTACCAACTCCACAGGGCCGTTCGATGGTGCGAGCTTTGTCCTGCCTCCCTTTTCCCTGAACTGGATCGTTGCGCCTGGCGATCTTAGTGCCAGGTAGAGCATGATGTGTTCGATTCTGAGAATTCTGGCGCCCCTCGACTCTCGCTCCGCCGTTAGCTCGCCTTTCGCTTATCGGGGCCCCCCGCCCTTGCAAGGGGTAGAAGGATTAAACGTCGTATAATCTTGTGCGTGCAACTGCTGGGAGCAGAACATATGAACGTACAAGAACAAATCAAGAAGTATATTACCAACCAACCGGAGCCAAGACGCAGTGACATGCGAGAGTTGGATCGGCTCACACTTCAAGTGTCACCAGAGTGCAAATTATGGTTCTTCGATGGTAAAGACGGCAAAAATCATACTGTTTCCAACCCTACGATTGGATACGGATTTCACACAATAAAATATGCTAATGGAAAGAGGCGAGAGTTTTTTCAAATTGGTGTGAGCGGAAACAAAACCGGAATCTCTGTCTATATTCTTGGTCTCAAAGATAAGAAGTACTTAGCCAAAACGTATGGAAAAAAACTAGGCAAGGCGAGCGTGACCGGATATTGCATTCGGTTTAAAGCTCTAAAGGATATAAACATCGATACGCTTGAAGCGGCAATACGATATGGGCTCGCGGCTCAGAATGAAAAAGGCAAGCTGACGAAATAATTCCACTGTTAAGGGCAAGCAGTTATCGATGAAAAGGGCTCCAGTATGCGACCCGACAGCCCTGACCCGCGCCACAAAGCCATTCTCTATAAAACGGGTCTCCCGCAATAGTCGTGCGGCCCTCTGTCAGCGCTCCTTGCTTTTCTCTGTTTGCCGTTAGGGGTGGACTTCTACGGGGCGAACGGGCAAACCAGTTTGCGGGGAGCCGTTCGACGCGGAATGGCTCAGCATCGTGAAGGATTTGCTGGGATGAGATCGACAGATCGACCTCACGGTTACCCGGGATTTTCGGGGCCGACTCGTACTCGCACAATTCGCCTTTGCCGCTTACGTCTCCTCAACTGGCCAGCAGTTTCCAGCCGACTCTCGCAGTTTCGCCCCCAGCTTCTCACGAATCCGCAAAGGAATTGCCAGTTCGTGTCCCATCGTGAAGGTCACGTACTCGAACACCCAGCCTTTGCTCCTTCGCACCTTGATCTCGCTCCACGGAACAAGGAGTGGAGGATGCATGAACCGAAAAAGGAACATACTCGCCAAATACAAACCCTGTTGACTGACTCCAAGTGTCAAGACGTTGTTGTAATTCGCCAGCCATCGCATCTGGCCGCTCTGCCCTCTCCATTTTGCACCGTCGAACGGCACCTCCACTCGATAAACCTTCCCCAGAGACCACCAGCCACCGACGAAGCTGATGGTTGCGCCGACCAGAAGCCAGAGCGTAACGAAGTAGACGGGGAAAATGCGCGGACGGAGCGCGTGACAGCGGGCAGGGGGCTGCGGTAGAGTCAAAACGCGAGATAATAAGAGCTGGGGCTGTTCCATGAGCATCAATCTGACACCAGAGCAACAAGAAGTTATTCAACAGGCCATTCAAGCTGGCTTGGTCCGGTCGGTCGATGAGTTCATTAATTCGGCGATGGGCGCACTGTCGCACCGCAACGGAGAGTTTGACAAAGCAAAGGCTCGGGCTGCCGGTGCACGTATCCGCGAACTCCGCAAAGGCGTCAGGCTCGACTTGAGGGGCATGTCAATCCGCGAATTGGCTCATATCGGTCATAAGTATTGATGGTCGCATTTGTCCTAGACGTGTCCGCTTGCATTCCTTGGTGCTGCGAGGATGAGACGACCCCGGCATCGGAACAAATGCTTGAGTGGGCGATAGACGGAAGCGCGTTGCATGTTCCGTCTTTATGGGCTTGGGAAATTCTGAACACTGTGGCAGTGGTTATCAAGCGGCAGCGCATCACGGCGGATCGCGGAAGGGAATTTCTGGAACAGCTTGGGACGCTGAATTTCAGGGTTGATAGTCCGCCGCAGATTGTCGATTTCCCGCGATTGAATTCTCTTGCCAGCAAGCATCAATTGACCGCCTACGATGTCGCATATCTGGACTTGGCAAAACGTCTGGCGCTACCCCTGGCGACACGCGATGAAGATTTGAAGCGGGCCGCGCTTGCCGAAGGTCTGCAAATCCTCTGATTCCTGCTTCAGACACAATTCTGGTTTCCCCGGCAGCGACAAATCGCGCCGAAGTATTCTTTTTTCCTACTGCCTAGAGCTTTTGGATGGAGCAGGGGGCAGAAGGGAAAGAAAATGATCTGGCTTCAGCGGCGATCTCGGCTAGTGATCTATATGAGGTGGGTATTCCTCGGCGTCTTTGGCCGTTAGAGGCGGCCATGGAAAGGACAATACGGCGGATGGTCAGAAACGCGGCGAAGGCATAACGGTTGCTGGTCCGCAACACGCGCCATCCGTCACGCACCAGTCCGTGCGCCCATTGAATGAGATTGTTTTCCCGCGCCCATTTCAAAGCCCTTTGCACCGTCCTCACGCCGCACCTGGCCTTGGTCGCAATCGCCTTGTGAGACGGAAAGCACTGGCCGGTGCGCGGGTTGTAGAAGCCGAATAGCAGGGTTTCGTATATCTTCATCCAGCCATAGGGAACGCCGCCTAGCCGGTCGATCTCGGCTTGAAGGCTGACGATACAAGCGGTCTTGTCGCCGCGCTGTAGGGCAGGGCCGTACTCGGTCCCGAATTGTTTCTCGATCATGGTGATTCGCTCCCTGGGGTTGTGGTTAAACCGCCCGGAGGGGCCGAAAATTGGCGCAAAACAACCCGTTAGCGAAAGCGTGATTTTTCGCTTGCATCGGATCGGGTTTTAGGGGAAAGTCGGTTTGCAACGACACGAAATTCCCGGTTCACACCGGACTGTACGGCCCGCCACTAGCGGGCTTTGCTGTTTCTGGGCTTCGCTAACTCCGAAAATCAGTAAGGCAGACACGGCAACCGCGCCGCGCAAACGCGGAGTTTGAATCTTTCTCTGATTCGTGTCGAGCCGAATTTTTTGGATCGTGCAGTGACGCACTGAGACTGGTTGTTTGAAAGACGCGGCCCGCTACGCCATAAAGGCCACGGCGCGACCGGGAGTGTATAGTTGTTGCGTTCGATATGCGCTTCGCGCTTGCATCGCTTTTAGCTCTGTGCGCCATGCTCAGGGCGCAGAACGCGTCACTGCCCGTTGCTCCTAAAAACCCAGTCGTAGAACACGACAAAAAGAATAAGAAGGGGAATGAAAGCGAGAACATCCAGCAGAACAACCCTTCTCCCATTGCTCCCGCCAGCGCTCCAAACCAGGCACAGCCTAATTCCCAAAAAGACGACGGCAATACCCCGTCGGATGACAGGATTCACAAGGTGAATGTGGTAGCGCTCCCTGTCGATTGGCTCTACAGGCTGTACGTCGCCCTTACTTTCGCAGCAGTGATCGTAGGCGGCATAACGGCCCGCGCCGTTTGGCGACAGATGCAAGCGAATGAGGTATCTGCTAAGGCCGCTTTGGTTAGCGCGCAAGCCGTTATGAACGCGGAGCGAGCTTGGATTCTGATAATGTGCGTGGGTGACCCGATAGCCCTGTATCTTGAGGATAATCCGGCTTACATTCCGGGGATTGTTTATGAATTCAAAGTCACGGGGCACAGCCCGGCTAGGATCATCCGTCAAGGATTCCGATTCCACCCTGTCCGCAAGAAACCGGGGGACAAGGCTGAGCCCGACCTTCCGCCAGTCCCTGATTATGGGGACAGAACAAAAAGTACAGACATCCCAGTTAAGGAGGACGGCTGATAGCCGCAGAAACCGTGTTTACGATACGGGATGCTCTTGAGTCCGTACATCTGAGCATCGACGAATTTCAAGAGTTGAAAGACGGCGCTAAGATCATGTGCGCCTATGGATTCCTCGAATACAGGGACGCTTTCGAAAGGACTGCCGAAACTCGGTTTTGCTACGTCTACGATTTTCAGTGGGGAGGGGTAATGACTGCCCCTGATGGAACCGTGCTCAACCCCCAAGGCTTTCGCTTGGGAGGCCCGCCCCAATACAACAAGGCAACCTAGCAGGGGTCAAAATTTGCACGCTAGGAGCCGAAGGATGCCCGCCGTGAGATACCTAGAGCGCTTTCAGCATACCCTCATTGACCCAACGTGGGCGGAGATTGTCGAGCGCGAACCGCTGATGGCGCTCTCCCACTATTTGGCTGGCCGGATAAGTGTGCTGTGCGTCTTTGCCGACGAAATCATCGAAAACCTAGACAAGGTTCGATGTCACCGCGGCTTTCTTGTTGCGCTTCTCTGCTTCAAGAGGAAACCGCGCTTTGCAACCGCGCTGGTGGCGGCGATAGAGGTTGAGCGGCATGACTTATTCTACTGCGGCTTGCCCCGTATTGCCCTGTGAAAATGAGGCTGTCCGTATGTTGTTGAAAGAATTCTGGCGGAGAGGGAGGGATTCGAACCCTCGATACAGGTGTTAGCCCGTATAACGGTTTAGCAAACCGCCGCCTTCAGCCTCTCGGCCACCTCTCCGGCGTGCGGAGTTCCAGTTTACCACGGTAGGTATGAGTGCGTTTACCGCTTCAATCGTAAGCATTTACAGCGCCTTGAGTATCATTGGATCCAGTGAGTGTCAGCAGTCCCTTCGATCTGTTTCAGTGGTTTTGGGGAGCAATGGGGGAGCATTTTCGGCTTGTCCAAGTGATTATGTGACGCGCAAGCACTACATCAAGCGCCCGCACTCGAAGCGATCGCGGCGATGCGCCGGCTCTCGGAAACGCTTTTGGCCTTGGACCCTATATCGTGACCAGCAAGTTCTCGGATTACCTGGCGCTGTATCGTCTGGAAGACATCTTTGAACGCCAGGGTTTTGAGATCCCGCGGGCGACGCAGTCGATCTGGTGTGGCGATGTAGCCGATCTGGTGGAGCCTTTGTATGAGTTGATGGCGGAGTGCGTACGGCAGTCGCATGTGGTGGCCACCGATGACACGATTATGCCGATGCAGAGCGCAGGCAAAACCAAGTCGGCGCGCATGTGTGTATGTCGGGGACGAGGCCCATCCGTATAACGTTTTCGATTTCACCTTGAACCGGGGACGCGACGGACCGAAGTATTTCTTGCGAGATTATCAACAAGTTCTGTTGGCCGATGGCTATGGTGGATATGACGGCGTGGTGGGCGGCAATGCGATCACGCGCGCTGGGTGCTGGGCGCATGCCCGGAGGAAGGTCATTGATGCCGAGAAGGTGGCGCCCGAGATTGCACGGGAGGCGGTGGATTTGATCGGCGCTCTGTTTCGCGTGGAGAAACAGGCCGAAGATTTTTCTGCAGAGCAGCGCATCGCCCGCGCCGGGCGGAATCGACCCCGGTATTTTCCAAGCGGCGGAAGCGATCAACTACGCCCTGAACCAATGGGCCGAGCTGAACGTCTTTTGTAGCGACGGCGCGGTACCGCAGGACAACAACGTTTCCGAACGCGAGATGAAGCGCGTCGTACTGACTCGCAAGAACTCTTTATTCGTGGGTAATTCTCGGGGAGGGCGAACCGCGGCGATTCTGGCCAGCTTAACCAGCACCTGTCGCCAGCACGAGGCGGATCCCCAGCTCTATCTCATGCAGCTGTTGATGAATCTACCCCAGGCAAAAATGAGCGAATTATCCGATTGGCTCCCCGACCAATGGAAGCTCCGTCACCTCGCTCGATTGGCGAACTTCCAGAGCAGCCCCTCCGCGGGTAGCTAACCTGTGGTTCGTGTATCGCTCACGTCATATCCATATTTCATTGCATGATCTCGATCAACCTCGGCGCAATACAACGTAGATGGTGGAGATTGACGTAAGCTATGTCGTTGAAAATAAAATAAAGCTGTTGTTTTTAACAACTTAGCAAACCGGTGCTATAAACCACTCAGCCACCTCTCCGGCAAGTGCTTGCAACACCTTAGCTCAGAGCTCCAATTCATTCATTGCACTTTCATTGCACTTTTGCCCCACTCGGGGGCGAACAGACGGCGCAAGCTTGTGCTAATCTGTTTGCGTCAGATTGACGAGATTTAGCAGCCAAGACGGCGTTGGGCAGGTGGGCATCATACGGCCCGCTCCTGACCCGGAACACCTTACCTACGGCTGATAAATCTGCACGTTGTTGATTGGGGCTCCGTTCCAGACGGCAAAGCCGCCGATGCAATAGAGTCGTCCCTTGTAAACCGCCGAGCTGCCATCAAAGATTCCCTGGGGCATGGGAGCGAGCGTCGTCGTCCATAGTCCTTGTCCAAATCCTTTCGACAGGTCGAAGTACTCGTTCACAGTGGTTGCCGGACCGGCATTGTTGAGATAGCCGCCGGCGTCATAGAACTTAGGACCGATGGATCCATAGCAGGAAAGAACGCGTGCTTCGGGATCGACGGCGAGTCTCTCCCAGGTGTTGGTGGCAGCGTCGTAGCCCATGGAGGCACCGGTGATTTGGCCGGGCTGGTTGGCGCCGTCGGTGACCATGATCGTGTACCCAGTCTTTGCGCTTCCGAGCAGACCGGCGGCAGGTCCTTGTGTGTCCTCTAACAGCGGCGTCTCTTCGGTCCAGTTATTGGTTGCCGGATTGTAGCTCTCGACCGTCGCGAGGTATTCGGTGGGGCTGGCGATACCGCCGATCACATAAATGATGTTGCTTTCAACCACAGTCGCGGTTAACCACCTGGCAGTCGGCATATTCGCCTTGGCAGTCCAGGTCTTGGTCTTGGGGTTAAACGCATATACGGCGTTCGTGGGCAAACCTTCGCCCTGGGATCCGCCAAACACGTATAAAACGTTTTTCACCACGGCTGCGCTCGCTCCTGAGATGATCACTGGATAGGGCACACCGGTACTCCAGCCGTTGGTCGCAGGATTATAGATTTGCACGTCGGCAACCACCTCTGTCGCGTCATTGCCGCCGACCAGATAGATCTCGTTCTTGAGTACTGCCGAGGCCGCGCTGGCCACGGCGGTCGGCAAGGGCGCGCCGCTGGTCCAGGTGTTGTGGGCGGCAGCAGGAGCTGGCCCGCCGGACCCGGTCTGAATCTCTCCGTTTTGAGCGAACAGAGTCAGGTCACAAAGTGCCAAGAGGCACACAGATAACAGGACTTTCCTCATTTGCTTTTCTCCATTCTTAGACTTTTGACTTTTACAGTTAGGCTTGCGCGTCTCATCGTGCGACAGGAACAGCTAGGGAGGAGAGAAGCTCCGTCGGCGGACCCACTACAGGCCAGTCGCGACTATACAGGCGAGATTGCGGGAAAGCAATGTTCTCCGGAAACCTAATCCGATCAACGCGAAACAATCTTCATCATCAGCGAGACCACGGTCTGCCACAGGATAGTTGACGTAACAGTGCGCCGTGAAAGGCGCTGGACTTCAGTGGGTGCCGTAGACGCCCGGAAACGATTTACTTCTTGGGTTTTACGCTGTACTGCAGTCTCAATCGGAAAGGAAACTTTCGGGTTGGATTGCGTACGGAAAAGGCACGCTTACGATGCGGGTTAACACGCCTGCTGGACCAGATGCAGCGGATGCGGCACTTGCCCCTCCGAGATCAAGCGAACCATATCAATCAAATGCTCCGCGGCCACTATGCGTACTACGGCATTGCCGGGAATATCCGCGCACTGCAGCGAGTCCATGGGGCGGTGAAGCGCTATTGGCGCATCATGCTTACCAGCCGGAGTTGGAGAGGGCGCGTTTCTTGGACGCACTTCCGGTGCATCCTCGACAGGTTTCCGCTACTGCGACCAAAGCTGTATCTCCCGT